>Ga0210003_1000463_pt1 | contig 36934 bp, 40 predicted proteins | sample LantaG_FD_182804 | JGI IMG/M metagenome (GOLD analysis project Ga0210003, IMG submission 182804) | Deep subsurface microbial communities from Baltic Sea to uncover new lineages of life (NeLLi) - Landsort_02402 metaG (SPAdes) (version 2) | ecosystem: Environmental > Aquatic > Marine > Oceanic >...
AAAAAAAAACCCAACCTTTTTCCAAAAAAATAAAAAAAAAAAAAAAAAAACTTTCTCTCTCTCACACACAGGGCCCGACCCCGGTCTACCGCGCCCCGCCCGTCGGCTACACCTTCTCGTGGGGCTTCTACGAGTACCTCTGGTACGCCAACACGTACGGCTCCTGGGGCTGGAAGTCCCCGCCGCTGTCGCTGACTATGTACGGTGAGTAAGACTCGAGAGAGAAGAGAGAGAAAAAGAGAAGGAGGGAGAAAGAAAGAAGCAAACGAAAAAAAGACCCGAAAAACTCACCGAGAAGAGAACAAAATCCGAAACCACAACCAAATAACAGACAACTGGGGGAACAGATTGCTGCTCGAAATATACGTGACGCTCAACCTCAAGACCTGGGAGGTCTGGAACACCAAGATCACCAACATCCAGTTCCTGGGAGGCGGCGGCTGGGGCAACGGGAAGAAGTAAAAGAGAAGAAGAAGAAGAAGAAGAAGACGTGAAAAAGAGGAAGAGAGGAGCGGCGCAAGCGAAAACTCTCGTGCTCGCTTTCTCTCTTTCCTTTTTCTTCTTCTTTGCTTCTCCTGCTTTCTCTCTCTCCAAAGAAACCAGGACGGAATAATTATCGTGCACCCCCCCTTTTTTTATCAGCTAAAAAGAAATAAACGAAAAGCGGGGTGAGGAAGGAGGAAGAAGAAGAGGGGGAGAGGGAGTCGCTTTTTGCTTTCTCTCTCTTTCTCCCGCTTCTCTCTCTCTCTTTCTCCCCACGCTCCAAGCTCTTCCTTCCCCTACCCCACCCTCTCTTTTGCGATCTCTTTTCTTGATTTTAGTTGACCAAGTGATGTCGCGTCGTCGCTGTTCTTTCCTTATGTGCAAAATTCGGAGAGAAGGAAACTCAACGAGTCATCAAAAATTGAAAATTCCTCGAGGTCGAGGTCGACGAGTTTCTTTTTTTTTTTCGACGACGGACGGCGGCGAAAATGGAAAACCATAAATCTCTCCTTTCACAGCAAGCGTCTCTCCCTCGCGCTTGCCCTCTCTCTCCTCTCCGCTCGAAGCGTTGCGCAGTTCTCTACCTCTCGCCTCACTAGAGCGTCACATCACATCAAAATTATGGCCCCCGTCGTCGCCCTCGCGCAGCGATCGGCCGTCTCGGCGAGGCCAGCGGTCTCGACCCGCGCCGCTCCGTCATCGTCGGCCGCCGTCGCCGCCGCTTCGTCTTCTTCGCCCGCGCAGTCCATCCGCATCAAGCTCAAGTCGTTCGACACCCGCGCCATCGTCGAGGCCGGCGAGGCCATCATCGGCGCCGCGGCGTCGACGGGAGCGACGGTCTCCGGCCCCGTGCCGCTGCCGACGCGGTGAGTGTTGAAAATTGGGGAAATGCAACCAACAAACGTTGATGACGGACGTTGATGATTTTGAAGCGTCCGCGCCGCACGTTCCGCGGGGTAGTTTGCTCTTCTGTTCCTCTGGGAGCATAGTGTGGATCAGTGAGCACGCCATTGCAGCGTTGGAACGGAATTCCAACCAGGGCAATTGCGCGCGCGAGAGCGATGGAATGTCGAAAAAAACTAGCAAAACCAACGACAAGGCTCTCTCTCTCTTCTCTTCGGCGGCTCTTTTTTTTCTTTTTTCGACCTCGCTCTCGTGCTCAATTGCGGAGCGATTCAATGGCTCGCTTTACCTCCGGAGCGCAGACGACGATGTCGCCGACGATCTCCGCGGATTGGATGAACGAGCAAGCGCGAGAAAAGAAGAGCGAGAAAGAGAAGCAATCAAACTCGATCCCTCTTTATTTCCACCCAAAAAAAAAGCAAGCCGCCGTCGTCGTCGTCGTTCTTCGTCTCTTTCGCTCACACCTCAAACCTCTTCTTCAACCTCCTCCTCTCCTAAAAAAAAACTCCAGCCGCCGCATCTACACCCTCCTCCGCTCCCCGCACGTCAACAAGGACGCCCGCGAGCAGTTCGAGACCCGCACCCACTCCAGGCTCATCGACATCAAGTCGCCCTCCGCGGACACGGTCGACAAGCTGATGCTGCTGGACCTGCCGGCGGGCGTCGACGTCGAGGTCAAGCTTTGAAAGAGGAAGAAATGTTTTTTTCGTCCATTTTTTCATATTCAACAACACTTTGTCGCGCTTTCTTCGTTACTGTTTTTGTTTTTCTTCCTTCGCTCACGGTCCAATTTTGTGTGTGTAACGTGGTGCGCTTCATTTATTTGCTAATGTGGGGAAGAGAGAAGAGGAGAGAGAGAGAGAGGGAGAGGGTAGAAAGAAGAGAGCGAAAAGGATAACGTTTTTATTGTTCAATTTTTTTCGTACAGGCGCGTTTTCTCTCTCTTGTTGTTCTCTCTCTATTCTCTCTCTCTCTCTCTCAATGTCAATCTCCAATCACATCTTGTCCGACGGCCGCCTCCGAAAGAGGCTGCCCGTGCCCTTGGAAGTCGAAGGGGACCCGTCGCCGTTGCCGTTTGCTGTCCTTGTCGCTGTCGTCGCTGTTGCTGCTCCTGCCGCGGTCGTCGTCGTCGCCGCCGCCGCTCCCGTCGATCCACCTCCACTTCCAACTCCACCTTTGCTCTTCGCCTCCTGCGCCAGCAATTCTCCCATCTTGTCCCCCATCAGCTTCCTCCTCTTCTCGATCAGGTCCGGGTGTTTCGCTCCGAGGTTGTAATACTTCAGATACCCGTCCCAGGGCGCGATCGTCAGCCCGGCGCGCTGAGCAATCATTCGTTGGACTCGTTCCGCGAACAGCTGAGGGGTTTCGCCTGGTCTCGCGGCCTGCGGCTCCAGGAACCACACGTCGCAGACCACCGCCCACGACCGCATCAGCCGCATCAGGTGCGCCGTGAACGACTGCCGCTTCGAGTTCCAGAACGCGTCGACGAAGACGCGGTCGTACCTTATGGCGACGGGGCAGACGGTTGCTCCCCCCAAGTCGAACGCGCCGCGCTTGAACATGACGCAGTAGCGGTTGTTGACGCAGGTGCCCTCCGGGAAAATCAACAAAGGTGCCGCGCCCTCTCTCCACACGTGCGCTCGCATGCGCTCTGCCACCAGGGCCCTGTCCTTCACCTCGGTTCGGTTGAACCAGAGGCAGCCGAGGGCGTTCAAAACCTGCGTCTGTAAAAAACCAACCCACCCTCCGTGCAGCTGCATGATGACAGCAAAAGGAGAACACGCGGTCAGAATGATGAAATCGATCATCGACGTGTGGTTGGCGACCCAGACTCGGCCCGGACGTGCAACGGGCCGAGGGCCGTGGTAGCGCACGACGGCTGTCCAGGAGGCGACGAATGTCTGGCTCAGAAACTGCACGCAGTCTTTTTCCCACTTGGCTCGCATCTCGGAAGTCTTTCGCGTGCCGAGCAGCATGAAGAAAGGTTTGGCCCCGAAAAAGGCGATGAGGAAGAGCAAGACGCCGGTGAGCAGCAGGATCATCCTGAGCGGGAAGAGCACCGCGTGGCGGAAAACGACGCCGAGGGCCCAGAGCGGGGCCAGGTAGAGGTTCCAGTTCCAGGGCTCGTCGGGCGCCGAGGTGAAGCAGCGGAGGAAAGAATCGTCGACGATCGCCGAGCCGGCATCTCTAAGAAGCTGCGAGATGTCGAGCACCTCCTCGAGGACGGTTCCCCCTGGGCTGGAGTGGAGGCGGGAGCGCTCGGCGCGGACGTAGAGGGCCTCGACGGTCTCGTCGAGCGCCGCGGCGGCCGCGCTGTTTTTCGTCACGGGGTTGGTTGAGGTCGAGGTCGAGTTGTCGATGCTGCTCCTCCGCGCCTCGAGGGTCTTTGCCGGCGCTCCTGCTGCGGCTCCTCCTTCCGCGGTGGAAGCAGGGGCAGCAGCAGCAGCAGCAGCAGCGGTGGCGGCGTCGTTGTCGGCCTTTGCTACAGCAGCAGCAGCAGCGATGGCCGCGGCGGCGTTGCTCGCGGCGGAGCTCCCTCCGATCAGCCCCTCGACGATCTTGCGAGCAGAGGCGAGGTTCGTGTTGATTCCCCCGGCGATGACGCTCCCCGTCCCCCCGGCCTCGCCGCCGCCTCCTGCTCCGCCCGCGACGCCAGCGGCCGCCGCTGCCCCCTCGTCGTAGTCGTAGTCGAGGGAGCGGAGCTCGACCGAGGAGAGCTCGCGGTTGCGGAGTCTGTTTTTTTTTAGAGGTGTTGTTGAGGTCGAAGAAGGAGTGGGGAAGAAGGAGTGGGACGAAGAAGAAGAGGTTGAGAGAAAAGAGAACGAGGGAAGCGATCGCTCGACGACGACGAAAGGAAAACATTCGCGAGGATAACTCGAGGTTGCGTTCGTTTCTATGTATTCAAACGTCATCAGGGACACGCTCGGGTCTCGCCATCGCTGTGAAGGCATCAGAATTGGAAAAAACGTTCTCAGAGACTTGGCATCCGGCGATACTTTTTTTTCTCTTGCTTCGTTTTTCTTCTCTCTTTTTTCTTCTTGTTCAGATTGAAAAGCAACCCGCTTCCACGCTCACCCTCCGAGCGGGCCCGACGCCACGCGCGCCGCGATGCTCGAGCCCCTGGGGCTCGTGCCGCTGCTCGGCCTGGGGCTGCTTTTCTCTCCTGCCATTCTTCGGGGGAGGAGGAGAGAGAGAGAAGGGAAGAAGAGAGAAAGAAAGAAGGAGCCAATCAAGGAAAAGGATGAGAGAGAGGGAAAAAAGTGAGGGGACGTCTCTATCAAGACGCTCTCGCCCACAGTCACTCGAAAGCAAAAGGCAAGGGCAAAGGCATCGAATTCTCACCGCCGCTTTTTGCGGAAGGGCCCAAGATGCGGTCTCTGCGAGAAGCTCTGCGCCTCTCCCGCCTGATTCATCACCCTTCTTCTTGCTTCTATCGACCTGCTTTGGCAGAATCGCGAACGAGAACAACACCGACTCACAATGGCGGCAGATCGACCGAGGTCTCATTCTCAACCTCAACTTTGACCTCTTCTTCTTCAACCTCTTCTTCAACCTCTCTCCCCGATTTCTCCCGCGTCACCGACGCCGACCTCGCCGTCTTCGGGGAGATATTGGGCACCAAAGGGGTCGTCACCGACGCCGAGACCCTCCAGGGCTACAACACGGATTGGACCGGCGCCTTCGTGGGAAAGTCCAAACTCGTCCTGCGTCCTGCGACGACGCTCCAGGCCTCGGCCGCGCTCGCGCACCTCAACTCTCGGAGGATCGCCGTCGTGCCGCAGGGCGGGAACACGGGGCTGGTGGGAGGCGGGGTGCCCATCGCGGACGAGGTGATCCTCTCTACGGACAGGTTGACGGAGAAGAAGCAGTCTGGAAGCGAAGGAGAACAAAACAACAACGAGATTGTGGCGGATGCGACGGCGATGACGCTGAGCGCGCCGGCGGGGACCGTGCTCGCAGACCTCGACGCCCGCGCCGCCTCGGTCGGCCTCGCCGTGCCCCTGGATCTGGGAGCTAGGGGCTCCTGTCGCATAGGTGGCAACGTCGCCACCAACGCCGGGGGGCCGAGGGTGGTGCGCTACGGCTCGCTGCGGTCGAGCGTTTTGGGACTCGAGGTCGTCGCCGCCGACGGGACTATCTTGGATCTTGGCCGCCCGCTGAGGAAGGACGCGACCGGTTTGGATCTGAAGCAGCTCGCGATCGGGTCAGAAGGGACGCTGGGGCTCATCACCCGCGTCACGCTGGCGGCGCCGCCCAGGCCCCCCGGGCCAGCCGCCCTCGCCTTACTCGCCTGCCCGGGATGGAACGAAGTTTTGGACTTGTTGACTCAGGCCAGGGCGGCGCTCGGAGAGTCGCTGTCTGCAGCAGAATTCCTCGACGCCGAGAGCGCCGCGCTGGCCTGCGACCGCGTGCCCGGGGTCAGGCACCCCTTGCCGCATTGCTCGTCGCCCTACTTCGTGCTGCTGGAGGCCGCGGGGGCCAGGCCCGACCACGACGAGCAGCGGATGGCGGCGCTGCTGGAGACGGCCCTGAGCTCCGGCGCGGCGGTCGACGGCGTCCGTGCTGCGAGCGGAAGGGAGGCAGAGGCGCTGTGGGCCCTGCGGGAGGGCGTGCCGGTGGGGCTGCGGCACGCCGGCGGGAAGTGCTTCAAGTACGACGTGAGCCTGGACGTGCGGGAGATGCCGCTGGTCGTTGCCGAGGCGCGGCGGCGGGTCGAGTCTGTCTTCGCGGGTTCCGGCTGCGGAGGAGGAGGGAGCGGCGGCAGCGGCGGCGGAGAAATCAAAAACTCATCTTCATCAAGCTCCTCCTACTCTCGAGACCGCGTCACGGTCGTCGCCTACGGCCACTTGGGGGACGGCAACCTCCACCTCAACGTCTCTGCGCCACCGGAGGCGTTTTCGGGCTCTCGTGGGGGCAGCACCGAGGGCATCGCGGCGCTGGCCTCCGTGCTGGAGCCGTGGGTCTACCGGGCGACGGCCGCGGCTCGCGGGTCGGTCTCCGCAGAGCACGGCCTAGGAAGAATGAAGGCCGAGCACGCCCTTTTGTCGAAGCCCGCCGAGGCCCTGGACCTGGCCGCCTCGATCAAGGCTATTTTTGATCCGAGGGGGATCCTGAACCCGGGGAAGCTGCTGCCGAGGGAGGCGCGGGCTGCCGCTGCTAGGCGAGGGGAGGTGATTCGGGAGAGCGACGAGATGAGAGGTGGTGTTTCTTCTTCTTCCTCTTCTTCCTCTTCTCCTTCGTGGAAGCAGTGGAGCGTCGCCGAGGAGGTCGCAGCTGCTGCTTCTGCTGCCGCCACGAAGGCTTGATTAGAATGCGCTGCGGAGCGCTGTTCTTTGTAATTTACACACAGAAAAAAACGAGTTGTTTCAATTTTTTTCACTCTTCACCTCCGCGCTCCGCCTCCTCCGAAACGACCGAACTTCTGCTGCTGCTGCTGCTGCTGCTCTCGCTCCTGTTGCTTCTGCCTCTTGGCTTCTTCCCACTGCGCTCGCGTCATGGCGCGGCTCTCAAACCACTCTAGGTTGCCAGCGAGGAAAGAGCCGCCCCTCCAAGGAGCGAGCGCCGGGCCGTTGCGGTTTGATTCGCTCTTTTTTCCGTTTTCGCCAGCATCGCTCTTGTCGTCGCCGCCGCCGCTGCTCCCGTTGCTCTTCCACTCCTCCTCCTCCTTCCCCCCCGCCACCCGCACCACCACCTCCATCTCCGCCGGCACCAGGGGCCTCACCTCCCTGCGCAGCCTCTCCGCGATCCCGGGACAGGCGGCGCCGCCGCCGAAGAGCAGGACGTTCGACAGCAGCAGCGCGCGAAGAGGGGCCGGCGTAGCCGCGGCGCAGGCGGCGACGGCCTCTTGGATCCCGCCTTGGGGCAAGCCCACGTCAAGAGGGTGGAACAGCGCCTCGGGTACCATGAAGCGCTCCAGAGTCAGCGGCACGACGGTCTCTTCCTTGGGCTTTGGCGGTTCTTTTGGTTTGGAAGCCTTGGAAGCAGAAGAGGGCCTTTTGTTGTTTGCGCTTGCTTCGGCCGCTGCCTTTTCGGCCGCCGCCCGCGCTTCGAGCACCGCCGCCTTGGCCGCAGCCTTCCTCTCCTCCTTGCTCAGCAGCGGCCGCGCCTTCCCCTTCGTCCCCAGCTCCCCGCCGCCGCTCCCGCTCGTCCCGTCAGGCAGCACCCACTCCAGCCCGTTCATTCCCTTCTTTGCATCCTCGAGGTCCTTTTCCAGATCCAGGGAGACGAAGCTCGTCCCTTCTTTCATTGCCTCGACGATAGCGCCCTCCTGGCGGAGGTCGACCGCCCGGAAGCTCACTGCATCCTTCAAAACGTTCGTCAAAGCTTTGCCGCCCAGGTCGACGCGCCTGACGGTCTGCAGCAGGGCGCGGCCGTCGAAGACGGCGCAGGCGGTGGTGGCGGAGAAGCCGACGTCGACGGCGATGGCGGCGCGGGCGACGGAAGCGGCGGGAAGGTTTTTCCGGTTTTTCGCTTGCTCTTCTTCAAAGCACCAACTCGCGACGGCGAGCTCTGCCGCTGGCACGAGGGCGACCTTGGAGAACCCCAGCTCGCCAAAGGCCACCTCCCTCGCCGCCTCCGCGACGGAGTCGAGGCACAGCAGCGGCAGCGTGATGACCGCCCCGCGGAAGGCCTCGCCGAGCCTTTTGGGGTTTTTGGAGGCGGCAGCGGCAGCAGCAGGCGAAGCGTTGAGGATTCGCTCTGAGCGCAGGCCGCGCAGCCAGAGCGTCTTCTGCAGCTCCCACCCCACGACGTGACCCCTGTCCACCGGCCTCCGCAGCGACAGGCCCGTGGCGTCTGGCTTCACCGTGTCTATGGCGTCGCCGACGAGGAGGGCGGGGGAGTGCGGGGACTTGGCGACGGCGTTGGAGTAGACTCTGTTTTTTTTTGTTTGTTTTTTTCGAAGAGGTCGAGAAAGAGTTGGAGGTTGAGAAAGAAGAAGAAGAAAAAAACGTCGATCAAGTCGCCCCTCTTCTCTCTACTCTCTCTCTCTCTCTCCCTGTGCTTTCTCTCCCTCTCTCACATCGGCGAGGCGTCCCCGGCGAGGCCCAGCTTGATCGAGCAGCCGCCGTTGTCGAGGACGACGACGCTCTGGGCCGCTGCTGGGGCCGTGACGGGATGATTGCTTTCGTCGACCATCGAAAGCAAAAGCGACAACGGCGGCGGCGGCGAAAAGGAAAAAGAAAACGAAAAATATGAAAATCGTCGTCACTCTCTCGAAAGAAAGTTTTTCTTCTCTCTCTCGAGCTCGTGCTCTCTTATCCCTCTCTCTTCCTTTCTTCGCAGCAGGAAGAGCATGACCGTCTGAAAGAGCGAAAGAAGAACGCATCGGGCGCTGATGGAGGCTGACGCACGGGTAAGCAAAGATAGGAGCGAGAGAAGAGAAAGCTGGAGTTCCAATCGATGGTCCTCGAAGAAGAAGAAAAAACTCATGCCTCATCTTCCAACCCCACACACTCACTTCCGTCACAGCGCATTCCGCCCCGCGTCCTGCATCTGGGCGAGCTCGAGGTTGTCCTGGGCCCTCGGGCGTGGGCGCGAGCCGAGGGAGAGCTGAGATCGAGGGAGAAAGGCGCTGTCGAAGATGCCGGCGATGATGGCGACAATGGCCGACGCGACGCCGGCGCGACCGCCTCGACCTCTGTGACCTCCTCTCTTCTCCTTCCCTCGTCACCGTCGGCCTTCTGCGTGCTCTGGTGCTGGTCCGCGGCACACAGGCAATGGCGCTGGATCCACACCTCGGAGGCAGTGCAGCCGTGTCTCCTCTACCGGAGGCGAGGGAGGCGGAGAGGAGGCGGCGGCGGGAGGAAGAAAAGGGGCGACGGCGGCGGCGGCGGCGGCGACGACGACAACAGCGGCCTCCTCGTCTGCTCGTGGTCGCCGCTCGATCTCGGAAGCTCCCCGCGCTCCGCGGAGGAGGCCCGAGAGGCAGCCGCGACGGCCAGAGTGATCCACCTGCACGTCTACGTTGGAGAGAGGGCGGCGAAGAGCTTCGCTGCGTGTCGTCGTTGTTCTTCTTCCTCCAGCGGCAGCAGCTGCCCTTGTGGCGGCGACGGCGGCGGCAAGAGCGGAGGAGGAGGCGAGACTCCTCGGGGCCCGAGCCCGCCGACGCCGCCGCTCCTGCTCTCGGCGACGCTGCGCCTCGACGACGCCGAGTTCCTTCCTGACGAAGGCGAAATCGACCGGTCTTATCCCTCGGGCTCCGTGCTGGCGACGCTGGGCGCCGAGCGCGTCGCCTGGGTCCCTGTCCCGAGGAAAGGAGGAGCGAGAAGAGACGAAGCGAAAACAACGCTTCCTGATCCTCCTCTTCCACCTCTTCCACCGCCACCACCGCCGGCTCCCCTCCTCGCCGCCGCTTCCCGCGCCGCGTCAGCCAGGGCCAAAGCAGTCGCTGCGATCGCGGCCCTGGACCTCGCTCTGGCAGAAAAGAAGAAACAGGGCACGGAACGAAGCTCCGAGCTCTTCTCCCGCGCCGCCTCCGCCGCTTCCGCCTCCGCGGCCGCCTTCGACGGCGATGCCCGGGCGGGCTCGCTGGACGGGCGGGCCCGATCCCTCGCGGAGGCCGCGAGGCGCTCCAGGGCCGAGACGGCGCGACGCGCCGCGGCCCTCGTCGAAGCCGAAAAGGGCCTGAAGGCGTGCCTGGAGCGCATCGAGGTGCTCCGGAGGTCCGTCTTCGGTGGTGGGGGCAGCGGCGGAAGCTGCGGAGGAGGAGGAGGAGGACGAGAAGCGAACGAGACCGATCCTCCTTCTCCTTCCGCGCGGGCCGTTCTCGCGCGCGTCCTATCCTCGCTCGTCGCCAGGCGCTGCTCGCTCGTCGCGGGGATCGGAGATGTCATGGAGCTGACCCCCAAGTCGTCGGCGGTGGTGGCCGCGGCTTCGGCCGCGGTCTCCTCGGGGAAAGGGAAGGAGCAGCAGCAGAGGCGGAAGCAGCAAGCCGGCAGAGGAGGAGAAGCAACCGAAGAGGACGACGACGACGAGTTCGACGGCGAAGGGGACTCGACCTGGGACCGCCTCGAGAGCGGCTGGTCCTCCGGTCTCGGCGGCATCAGGCAGGAGCAACGGGCGGGCAACGGAAACGGAAATGGAAACGCTCTTCACAAACCGACGACGAAGATCTGCGGCCTGCCGCTCGACTTTGACGTCGCCGGCCGCGGGTGGCAGCAGAGGCCGAACCTTCCCTCTAAAGCCCAGCTCGACGCCGACGCCGCAGCGCTGGCCTCGGCGGCCGCGGCGACGCAGGCCATCGCGTCGGTGCTGGGCCTGCCGCTGAGGCACCCGCTGCGGCCCGTCCCTTTGGCAGGCGGGAGCGGAGGAGGCGGAGGAGGCGGGAGCGGAGGCGGAGCGGCCGTCGTGTTTGCGCCGCCGCCGGCCGGAGGAGGAGGAGGAGGACCAGGAAAGGCCTCGCCGAGCTCTCAGGCGTTGCCTTCTTCTTCCTATTCCTCTTCTTCTTCTCCTGCTGTTGTCATCGACGCCGTCGGCGCCGCGATGCTCTTCCCGGGGGCTGCAGCCGCGGCCGCAGCTTCCTCCCCCTCGTCGAACGCGGAGGGAACCTCTGCTGGCCCGAACGGAGTCGAAGGAGGAGGAGCAGGCGGAGGAGGAAGCAGCAACAACGAAAGCAGCAGCAGCTCTTCCGCGGCGTCTCTCCTCCCCTCCTTGCTCGCGTCGACGGCCGAATTTCCGCTCTTCCTGCCCGGGAGCACCGTCGGGGGCTTGACCAACAGCGGTGGAGGCGGGATCGGCGGAGGAATCGGAGGGATCGGCGCTTTGAGCTCTGTTCCTCCGTCGTCGTCTTCTGCGAGCGACGACGCCGCCGCTCTTTTGGCTTCGACCGAGCCCGCGCGCTTCGCTTACGCCGTCTTCCTCCTCAACAGGGACGTGCAGCAGCTGTTGGACGCGCACGGCCTGGCTGGAAGTGGCCCCGGGGCGGCCGTTGACGGCTTGGCGAAGCTGGTCGCGGCCGCGGCGTCGGTCTCGCGGAGTTGAAAGAAGAAAAAATGGAAAAAAATGTTAAGAATTTAAAAAAAACTTGAGCATTGCACTTTGTTTTTTTTCAATTGTCGTTTCTTGTTCTTTTTTTGGACGTTTACAATCTCGTGTTCCTTCTTTCCGTCATCTTCACGAGACGATCCCGTCGAAGAAAGAGTCGGGGCGAGAAGCGCTTGCCTTGCCCTTTTTCGGAGCAGCCTCTTCTTCTTCGTCGTCGTCGTCGCTTTCTTCCTCGTCTTCTTCGTCGTCGCTGCTCTCATCTTCCGCCTCCGCTTGCCTCCTGCGAGCGCGCTTCCCTCCGACGCCAGCAGAAGCAGCGACCGCCGACGCAGCACTCGCGGCAGAGGCCCTGAGCGCCTCGCAGCTCCAGAGGCACAGCGACTTCGAGGGAGCGGCGACCGAGGCGGCGACGGAACAGAAACCACCTTCTCCGCTTCCGTTTCCGCCTGTCCTAGCCCGCAGCACCTCCCTCCCGTCGCCGTGCGCTCCCCCCAGCGTGCAAAGCACCTTATTTGGCAAGACAGAGAGCACGCGGAGCTTGCCGTCGGCGCAACCGGCGAGCAACAACGAGCCCCCTCCTCCTCCGCTCTTTGCCCCGCTTCCAGCAGCTCCGTCGAGCGATGCCAACGAGTTGATCGCTGGCCTCTCCCCGCCTTCCTTCGCCGACAGCCTGGCCAGAGGCAATCGGTCGGCGCAGCCCGCGAGCCCCCCCGCAGCCCTGGGCTTCCAGAGGCTCAGCACGCCCCCGGCAGAACCACAGCACAAGGTAGAGAAGTTTTTGGCAAAGCCCAGGCACAAAAGCTCGTCCTCGTCCGGATCAGATCGAGAGGCGATACCGTTGCTTTTGCCTCCGGCCCGCGCGAAGTCGAGCAGGGCCAGGGTGCCGTCGCTGCCCACCGAGACGACGCCCCCCGTCGTGGTCGTCGCGGGAGAGCTCGCCTCGGAAGTGTTGCTCTTGAGCCCCGCGGCGGCGCCCGCGGGCAGCGGCAGGAGGTCCGAGACCTGCTCCCCTCCCTGGTGCGCGCCGGAGAACTCGACGGCGGGTTCGCGGCAGCGCGGGTCCCAGACGCGGACGGTCCCGGCCTCGTCGCCGGAGATGACCGAGGTGGCCGGCAGGAAGGAGGAAGAGTTGTTGCTGGACGAGACAAGAAGCGCGGCGACGAGGCGGGTGAAAGCGCTGCCGCCGTTGGCGTTCTGGAGGAGGCGCGCGCTCACCTTGCCCGTCGAGACGTCGATAGAGGTCAGATTGCCCTCCGCGTCGCCCACGTAGAGCGCGGAGCCGTCGGCGGAGAAGGAGACGGCCCTCGAAGACGAGGAGGAGGCGCGGACGCTGACGAGAGGGGAAGAAGGGGTTGAAGGGGCGGCGGCAGCCGTCGTCGTCGTCACCGCCTTTGTCGACGCTGCAGCCGTCGTCGCCATCGTCGACGATTGCGCTCCGGCGTCGAAGACCTGCACGCGCCCCGTGACGAGCCCGACCGCCACCAGAGGACAGGAAGGGTGCACGTCGCAGTCCTGAATTGGTTTTGTGAGACATGGAAGAGGGATAGAGGCGTGAGACGGAGGGGAACAAGGCTAGATCGAAGTCGAATGCGGAAAGAAAAAAACCAAAACTAGCCGAAGAAGAAGCGACACGCGAGATTGAACTCGCGTTCTCCCCGCTTTCCCGCTCCTCGATTCAAACTTGCTCGAAACGGACCTGGGGCTGCGCGGCCAGGCGCACGACCGAGGCGAGCTCGGAGGGCGTGACCATGACGAGGGGGAGAAAGAAGGTGAAAGAAGAGAGATGTGAACGAAAGAGGCTCTTTCGTCGAGAGAGAGTTCCCGACTTGTGATTTTTTCTCTCGAAATTTTGAATTTTTTTTACACACCCGCGAGCGCGCGCGCCTTGCTCGACCACCACCACCAACGCATTTTCACCTCCCTCTCCCCGCTGCTCGCGCCAAATCCATCGCCTCGGGATCTCTCTTGCTCCAGTAGCTCGCGAGCGCCGAGCCTATCAGGGAGTGGACGCACGCCGAGACGGCGCAGGGAGCGGCCGCCGCGGCGCCGAGCGCGGGAAAGTGAGCTAAGACGAGCACAGCCCCGAGGGCGCTGTTCTGCATTCCGACCTCGATCGAGTTCGTCCTCGCCTGCTTCTCCGGCAGGCCGCAGAGGAACTTGGACACGAAGTAGCCGGAGGCGAATCCCAGCAGGTGCAAGAGAACGGCCGCCGGCAGGGCTCGACTGCCGACGCCGCCGGCAACAGAGCTCGCCGCTCCTCCCATTCCACCGACCAGCGCCCCCAGCGACGCCAGCAGCACCTCTGAAGACCGGGCGATCACCGTGCCGCAGACCGCGACGGTGGCTGCCACCGCCACCAGCGGCGCGAAGGGGGCAAACCTCTTGACGAGCCGCGGGAACGCCGCCGCTGCCCCGGCACCAACGACCACGGGGGCCAACACCACCGCTGCGGTGGATTTTAATAACGCAAGCCCGTCGACGGGCACGACGGTGCCGAGCAGCATCCTGGCGATCAGAGGGGTGGCCACCGTCGCGGCCAGCGTCGACGTCGTCGTCATCGCGACCGATAAGGGCACGTCGGCCCGCGCGACGAACGCGACGACGTTCGAAGCGACGCCCCCCGGGCACGCCGCGACCATGCAGATGCCCACGGCGTCCGCCCTCGACGCGGAACACAGCAGGCGGGAGACGGCGAGTCCCGCGAGGGGCATCAGGGAAAACTGGAGCAGGGCGCCCAGCGCGACCCTTTTTGGCTTCGCGGCGATGGTCTCGAAGTCTTCCGCTGTCAGCGTTGATCCCATCGTCATCATCGTGAGGGCCAGGGCCGCGGTGACGTACTCTTCAAACCACAAGAATAATTCTGGTTTGACGAGGGCGAGCGAGGCCGCGGCGAGGAGCAGGAAGGGGAACGAAGAAGCGGCGGAGGAGGCGAGGGTGCCGAGCCGGGCCTCGAGGGAAGAAGAAGAGGGAGGAGGAAAAGAGTTGCTGCTGCTGTTGTTAGATGCCCTCGTGATTGTCTGGAGGCGCGCAGGAGAGAGGTGGAGCGAGGTGCGGGGAGGGAGCTGCAGCGGGAGAGAGCACGAAGAGAGGGTCAAGGAGCGACGAAGATTACGATGATGATGGCATCTCGGAGCGGCCAAAACGACCAGCGCCTCCCTTTGCGCGATCAGCTCTCCTGGCCAATTGGTCCGTGTTGGTCGTTTGAGTGCCATCATAGTATCGGAAAAGGCTTTGAAGTTGGATCCGGGACTGGATTCAATAGCGCTAGCTTCTTCGGGAGGTGATCGAGTTTCTCTTTTTTTCTTTTCTTTTTTTCTTTTTTTCTTTTTTTGAACGAGGTCGTGCGATCTGAATTCACTCTCTCCAAAGAAAAAAAACTTCAAGACAAATTTTCTCTCTCTCACACACACACACACAGAATGGTCCTCTCCTTTGGCGTGTCCAAGGTCCTCGCCCTGATCGTCGGCGTGGCGTTCCCGACGTGCGTTTGATCTTTGAAGAAAGCGAGAGAGAAGAGGCCGGGCGTTGAGAGATCGTTTTTGGGGGTTCGTCGATCCATCGCAAAAGAAAACATGCATCATTTCTCATCTCTTTCCAACCCTCAAAACCGAACACAGCTACGCCTCTTTCAAGGCGCTGCAGACTCCGTTGACCAGCGACGACACACAGGTGAGTGGACAGGGAAGAAAGACAAGAGGAGCCCTAGAGAAGAGGTCGAGATCGTCAGAGCGAGAAAAGTACGCGATGCCCTGACTCTCTCTCTCTCTCTCTCTCGACGGTCTCTCTCTTCTTCTTGCTTACTCAAAAGAGACTTCGTTTTTCATTTCTCGAGAAAGAAAAACGCCTCCTCATCCTCCGCTCGCTCGCTCATCAAGCACGCCTCTTTCCTCTCTCACCCCCTTTCTCTCTTGCTCTTTCGCTCTTTCCCAAACAAAACAAGTGGTTAACCTACTGGGTCGTCTACTCTCTATTTTCGCTGCTCGAGTCCGCGCTCTACCTCGTCGGATGGGTGCCACTTTTTTTCGAGCTAAAATTTGTGGCGTTGCTGTGGTTAGTCGCGCCGCAGACGCAGGGCGCCGCGCTGGTCTACGAGAAAGTCGTGAGCCCTTTCCTGAGACAGCACGCCGCCAGGCTGGACCCGGTCTTCGCCGGGGCCGAGCGCGCCATCGGCGGGGAGGCCTCGAGGACGCTGAAAGCTCTCTCGAGCAAGTACGGGCCCAAGGCGGCCGCCGCGGCGCTCGAGAAGGCCGCCGCGGAGATCGCCGCCGGGTCAAAACCGATCTTGGAGTCTGTGAGCACCAAGGTGGCAGAGGCCGTGGCTGCGCATTAGAGCTTTGTTTTCTTTCAAGGAGGGAGGAGAGAGAGAGAGAGAAGAACGATATGACTATTTTAACAAGGGGTTTGTTGGTGAGAGACGTTCTCTTTTGTTTTCGCTTGCGCTTTTTTTGAAAAATTTAGATATTGAAGAAAAAAATAAAAATAAAAAACTCTCCTCTTTCTTTCTTTTTTCTCAACACTCTCTCTCTCTCTCGTTACAGCAAAGGACGCGCCCTTCTTTGCTTTTCTTCTTTTTGAAAAAACTCGTTCTCTTTCTCTCTCTCTCTCTTTCTTGCGGGACAAAACAACGCACGCACACGCCCCGGGACTTGTCGTTGTTGTTGTTGTTGTTTCTTGCGTGGGAGACTTTTTTTGCTGCTCTCTCTCACTCGCCCTTTCTAAAATCAAAATCAAAAAAACACCTCCTTCCTTCCTTCCATCACCTCCTTCCTTCCTCCCTTCCGCCTTTCCCACCTCTGTTCTTCTTCTAGCTGCGCATCGACCCGCGGTCCAGCCTCACCAGCAGCCTCCTCCCGTCGAGCTCCGTCTCGTTCAGCTGCCCGACCGCCGCCTCGGCCTCGGAAGGAGAGTCAAAGGTAATCAGCCCGAACCCGCGAGAGCGGCCGCCAGAGTTGGCGGGCACCTCTGCGCGCGCCACGCCGGCGATCCCCAGAGAGGCCGCGTGGTCCTTGAGCGACTGCCACGTCGACGTGTAGGCCAGGTTTCCCACGTAGAGCGTCGAGGGGCTCGCCTCGGTGCGGACGGGCGGGGGGCGCTCGGCGCGGGCGTAGGTGCCGCCTCCTCCTCCGCGCGGCGGCGACCTCGAGCGCGAGCGCACAGAGACGCCTCTGTAGCCGCCGCCTCCACCGGGAGCTCTCTCTCCTCCTCCACCTCCGCCTCCGCCGGCGCCGTCCAGCGCCCCACGAAGGTCCCTGTCCTCCCTGTCCTCGCGCACGCAGACCGGGCGACCCCCCAGCATCTTGTCGTGCAGCGTCAGGATGGCCTGCGCCGCCTCCTCGGCCGTGGAATATTCCACAATGCCGCACCCCTTGGACCTGCCGCCCGACTCCATCACCTTGGCGTGGACGACGTTGCCGGCCTCGCGCGCAAAGTCCTTGAGCTCCTGCCAGGAGAGGCGGTAGGGAAGGTTGGAGACGTAGATGCGGCGGGCGACGCGGATGACCTCCTGCTCTCCTCCGGGAGCGCCTCCGCCGCCGGGAGCGCCGCCGCGGTCTTCCGAGTAGCCTGTGAAGGGAAGGTGAGATCAGTTTTTGAGAGGTTTTTGAGAAAAAAAGAGAACGGGCCAGCTTGCTTTGCGGGGAAAAAGAAGAAAAAAAAAAAAGATATCAATGGATTTGCCTAGGCCTCGATCTCGCCCTCGATGTCCTTGCGTTCGCGAGATTCTTGCTCAGGCAGGTGCGAAACATCAAACAGGCACGGCTAGTGCGAGTGGGGCGAGGCGAAACGCGGGGGCAGAGGCCGCGACGAGACGTTCTTATCCTCCCATTCGTTTTTTTTCTTCCCCGTCGTCTGCGGCATCATCGGCATTTGGCCATTCGTTCCAAAAATCAAATCTCCTCTCTCCGCTTTCTCCCCCTCCCCCCTCCGCTTCCATATTCAACCTACCGTAGGTGCGCCTCCCTCCGCCTCCACCGCCGCCGCGAGGCGCCGAGGGGCATTCGCGCTTGAAGTGGCCCGTGCCGCCGCAGCCGTAGCACGCCGCCGCCGGAGCGCCGCCGCCGCCGCCGCCACCGCCGCCGCCAGTGTTGTTGCCCGCGATGATATCGTCGAGGCTCTGGTCGAGCTTCATCTCCGTCTCGGCCATGATGATGATGGGAGGAGTGCGGAGGAGAGCAAGAGTGGACTAGGTGAGAAGAGAAGAGAAGAGAAGAGAAGAAAAAGGGGTTGGTGAAGAAGAAGAAAGAGAGAGGGATTGTGAACAGATTTCTTTGCGAAGAATTTTTTACGCCGAGTCCCCTCGCCTTCCGCCGTCGACCTCGACCACTTTTCCTTTCTTCCTTCTCTCTCTCTCTCTCTCTCTTTCTCTCCTTCCGCCACGATGAGCTCCTCGACCCAGCGCCCTCCGCCTCCACCGCCTCTCCCAGGCCTCCGTCTCTGCTTCACCTGGAAGAGCGCCACGAAGAAGAAGCGGAGAGAGACAGAAGAGCCGTTCTCTCGAGGGGCCGTCGAGAAGGAGAGGAGAAACAGGAGCAGCCGCGGCAGGAGCGAAAGCGAAAGCGAAAACGAAACCTCCACCTCTTCCTCTCCCTCTTCCTCTCCCTCGTCTTCCTCTTCCTCTCCGGCGCCTTCCTTCTCCGCTGCGCGCTCGTCCGCTTCCTTCGACGCCTACCACGACACGACCTCCACCGATGGGAGCTCGGGCAGCGACTTCGAGGATCTCGGAAGCAGGAGAGGAGGAAAGAGGCGTTTTTCTTCTTCCTCCTCTTCGTCTTCCTCTTCGTCCTCCTTCACGCTCGCGTTCTCGTCGTCTTCCTCTTCTTCCGGCGACGACGACGGCGGCGGCGAAGAAGCCTCCACGTCGTCCCCTTCCGCGCCTGCTCGCCGACGAGCCCGCGCCCGCAGGGGACCCCGCGCCGCCGTGCGCGCCGCCAGGGCCCTGCGCCGCTGGCTCGCCGCCGAGGTCGAGAGGTTCAACGACGCCCACGCAGAGATAAGACAAGAAGAGGAAGAAGAAAGAGAAGGAGAAGAAGAAAGAGGAGGACAAAAAGACAAATCTTCTTCTCTTTCTCGTTTCTCGAGGGAGCTCTTTGTCGCCCACGCCTCGGCGTCGGCCCGGACAATGCTGGGGGCTGTATTTGGAGCTCTGGCTGCGCAGGACGGTGAGTATTTTGGTGTTTTCTTGGAATCGCTTTTCTCGGCGAGAGGAAGAGAAGAAGGAGCAACAAAAGCCTAACAAAGAGAGAAAAAAACTTCTCTTCTCTCTCTTCAACAGCTGCCTCCTGCGCCGAGCGAGGCGCTCTGCTGGCTTCCGCCTGGCGCACGGCAGCGAGGGCCTCGAGAGACGCGGAGGGGGTCCTCGAGGCCGCTGCGCGGGAGTGGAAAGCCAGGGCCGAGGCGGCGGAAGGGATTCTGATGCAGCAAGCTCGAGGAGGAGGAACTCCAAGTTCTCTTCCGGCTTGTCAGCCTTCTTCGCCTCCTGCTGCGTCTTCTTCTTCTCCTCTCCGCAGTTCGAGGCACGCCGATGGGGACGGGAGCAACAGCGTCTCCTTCGCCCCGCTGCCGGCTTCTTCTTCCACTTCTTCTTCTTCTTCTTCCTCTCAACCTCAGCCTCAGCCTCAACCTCCTCCGCGGGCAAGGGGCTGGTCGATTGTTTCCGGGCGAGCCGCCGCCGCTGCTGCTGCCATCGCCGCGGCGTCTCTCGCCGAAGGGAGGAGGCGCTCTTCTGTCGCCTCTCCTCACCCCAACGAAGCCGAAGAAGCGGAAGCAGAAGAAGAAAGAGAAAGAGAAAGAGAGAGGAACGAGGAGCGGCTGCGGGCGGCGAGGTCCGAGGCCGAGCAGGCGCTGGCCGCCGCCGCCGAGGCCGAGAGCGCGCTTGCCGCCGCCGAGTCCGAGTTCGCGGCCGAGAGGGAGGAGCTGCTCTCGAGGCTGCGGCGCTCGACTCCCAGGCCCTCGCTGGAGCTGAGTCCCGGAGGAGGAGGAGGAGGAGGAGAAGAGGGAGGAGACGAAGAAGAAAAAACTTATTCTGAGGAGGAGGAGGAGAAAATCGAGCGCGCCGTCTCCGCGGCCTCTGCGGGCCCCTGCCGCGGCTGGCCCGCTGCCGAAATCGCGGCGCTGCTTCTCGGAGGCGGGGGCGGGACTGCTTCTTCGTCTGCTTCTTCTTCTTCTGCCTCTCCTCCTCCTCCGGAAAGCACCTTTGGCTGCCTCTCAGCAGCGCTCGACTCGGGTTCGCTAGACTTCGCCGCCGTCGCGGTCGCGGTGGGAAAAGGGGACGCTCAGGTGCTGCTGCGGGCCTTGGAGAAGAGCGAGGTCGATGGAGAAGTCGAAGGCGAAGGCGAAGTCGAAGGCGAAGGCGAAGGCGAAGAAGGAGGAGGAGGAGGAGGAGGAGGAGGAGGAGGAGGAGAGGGAGAGGCAGAAGAAAGGCGGCGACAGTTCAAGAAAGACCAGCTCGCCGCGGCGGCGCTCGCAGCGCTTGTCAGACCTTCTTCTTCCTCTTCTTCTTCTCTTTCCTCTTCTTCTTCTTATTCTTCCTCTTCTTCTTCAAACTCCGAGGCCCTCGCCTCCTGGCTCTGCGGGAGCACCAGGACCGGCAAGAGGCTCGACGAGGCCGCGGTGGTCTCAAGCTTCTCTTCGAATGCGAACTCGTCTTCTTCTCCTCCTCCTCCTCCTCCTCCTCCTCCTCTCCTGCTGCCCCGCTCGCTCTTCGGCGCGCTCGCAGGGACCTCCGTCGACCTTGCCACGCTCGAGAAATTGATCTCGCGGGCCCCGGCGTCCACCTCCGCCCGCGTCTCCCTGCTGGAGGCCCGCGTGGCGTCCCTCAGGAAAGAGCTCCGGGGTCTGAAGGAGAATGGCGCCGTCGCTGGGCCTTCTCCTTCTGCGGCAACAAAAGCGAAAGCTTCTTCTTCGGCGGCGGCGGCAACAGCAGCGGCGGCAACACCTCCTCCTCCTTCCGCGCCTCCTCCCCCTCAGTCCCCTCTCGAGGCCTTCCTCGCTGCCCTCGACGCCGCGGGTGAGGCCGAGCCCTGGAAGGAAGGCTTCCCGGGGCTCGGGACCTCGGCGGAGGTCCCCAAGCTGTTGCGATCTGCGGGGCGAGTCCGGAACAAGGGGATCACGAAAAGAGAGACGGAGCGGACCGTCAAGGAGATATGGAAGGAGCGTCTGGCAGCGGCGGGGATGCAGCACCACTCGGCCGCGGCGGGGGCCCTGCCCGGGGCGACGCCGCTGATCGATTTCGTGTTCTCTCACCTGCAGAAGCGCGTCGGGATCGCCGCGGTGGCGGTCGAGGTGAGAGAGAGAGAGAGAGAGAGAGAGAGAGAGAGAGAGAGAGAGAGAGAGAGAGAGAGAGAGGGAGGGAGAGAGACAGAGAAGGAGGGAGAGAGACAGAGGTCGAGGGGGAAGAAAAATCAAGAAAAACTCAAAAAAATCACAAAAAATCAACCCAAAAAAAACTCAACCTTTTCCACAGGCGGGCTACAACCTCATCTACGGCCTCTGGCGCTACCGTTGGGACGCCGACTGCGAGCTCTTCCTCTGCATCCTGACGGGCGAGGTCCGAGAGGACGTCTACCACGACCAGGCGGCGCTTCAAAGCGACTTGATAGCGATGCTCTGCGCCTTGGACAGGGCGGCGCACGGCGGCGGCGAGACCGGGAGGCTCCCGAAATCCGACGTCCGAACGGCGCTGCGGGCCTACTTCAGGGTGGGGCAGCCGGGGGGCAAGACGGAGGCGCGGTTCGACGCGATGATGCAGGCGCTGGACGCCGTGTCCGGCGGCGGAGGGAGCGACGGCGGCGGCAGAGGCAAGGAAGGGAAAGAAAAGGAAGGGAAGGAGAAAGACGTGGTGCTGCACGCGACGCTCTTCGCCGAGGACAGGGAGTTCAACCAGGGGGAGTTCGCCGAGACCGTCCGCGACCAGGCCCTCTCCGAGAGGCTGGAGTTCTTCGCCGAGCTCGAGGCGGCCCTCGTGGAGCAGGCCGGAGGGGCCACCAGTCACGTGACGAGGGCGCACGTGGCCGCGGCTTTGGGCTTGGTCGACCCGACCCTGACGGCGGCACAGGCTTGGGACCGGGCCAACGCCGCGTTCGAGCCCGGGGTGGCGGCGAGCGGCGTCGAAATCGTGATGAGGAGCCTGAAGGCCGGTGGTGGGCGGAGGCTGAGGCTATCGAGCGCCGTGGGCGTGAGCGGGTCTATCCTGGGCGGAGGCGGAGGCGGAGGCGGCGGTGGCATGGGAGGGAGCGTGTTCGGAGGAGGAGGAGGAGGGAGCAAGGGCGGGTTGGCTTTGAAGGCCGCGGCGAGGGCGGCGCTTGCCGGGGGCAATGCTTCTTCTTCTTCCTCTCCGGGTCCCGTGAGGCTCTCGAAGGCCGCGCTCGCCGCGCTGGAGACGGCGAGGCAGGCTTGGATGGCGCCGCCGGCGTCGAAGGCCGCCGCTGCTGCCGCCGCCGTTGCTGCTCCTCCTCCTGGTGCTGCTGCTCCTCCTCCTCTGCCGCCTCTTCCAAACCCTTAGAAAACGCACTCTTCTCCCCCGTTTCCGTCTCTAATTCTTCCTTTTTCGCCCACAGACAGACAAGTCATTCACAATGTTGTTAAACAAAAGAAACGGAAAAAGAAACAGAAAAAGAAGGGGGGAAACAAAAAACCAAAAAGCAGCTTCTCTCCTTTCTCAACTCATCTTCTCGGCCGCAGCAAGCACCGCGCTCACCTCCCCGACGACGGCGACTTTCTTCTTCCCGCCCAGGATCGCCGCCACGCCCTCCTCCGCCCTCTTCTTGGCATCCCGGGCGGCGGCTGCAGCTCTGCGCAGAGCCCTGGCGTCCGCGGCGAGCTCGGCGCGGACCGCGCAGGCCCTGGCCGAGGCGGCGGCGGCGGCTCTCTGGAACTTGCCCTCGGCGCCGGCGCGCGCGCGCAGCCTGGAGGCGATTCTCTCGGCGCCCTTTCCTCCGGGCTGATTCAGCAGCAGGAGCATCGAGACGCGCTCCCCGGATAGAGCGGCCTTTTCGGCACTCTGGAGGGCGGAGAGGGCCTGCTGGAGCGTGGCCTCAGAGACGGAGAGAGACGGAGAAAAGGAGGGCGCGTCCGGGGGGAGGTCGGTCGTCATCATCCCTCCTCCTCCGCTTCCGCCGCTCGACTTCGAACTCGCCAGGCGCTGGGTGAGGAAGGCCGAGAGCTCCGCGAGGTCGTCGCCCAGGGCTGAGCGCGTCGAAGGGTCCGAGGCGAGCCTGGAGAGCAGGTCGACGGGAGCGGGAACGGGAGGAGAAGAGGAAGAAGGAGGAGGAGCGTTTTCGCCGTTGTCGTCGTTGCCGTCGTTATCGTCGTTGTCATCGTCTGCGACCTCGATCTCCCACGAGATTTCTCCTGGAGTTGCTCCAGCAGCAGTTGCTCCTTCTCCGGCCTCTGCTTCGGTCTCTGCTGCTTCGGCCCCGGACGAAGAAACGTCGATGTCCCAGCTGGTTTCGGTGACAGCGGTGGCATCAGAGTCGGAGGCGGCAGCAGAAGCAGAAGAAGAAGAAGAAGGGAGAGAAGAAGCTCCTTCAAGCTCGGAGGCCGGAGCGGCGCGAACGGCCGCGAGCGCCGGAAGGAGTTTCTCTTCTGCTCCTTCGAATTCCTTCTCTCCTTTCCCCCCACCTCCTCCGTGCGCGTACCTCACGAACGCGGCATAATACCCCAGAGCCCTCCCGACCTCCTCGGACCTCAGGCTCTCCGCTGCGGACCTCAGCAGAGGGCGCAGCTCCCTCGCCACCAGGGCCCTCAGCTCGCCCTCGACGCTTCCGCCGCCGCTGCCGCTTCCGCCGCCGCCGAGCGACGAAGCAGAACAGCAGCGGATGCCCAGCACCGAGCACTCCGCCTCGTAGTCTTTGGCGGCCGCCGCGGCCTGCCTGAGGCACTCGCCGGCCCTCCGCTCCAGGTCGCGCAGCGTCTGGTGGCCCCTAACTGTCGAGGCGCGCAGGGCAGGGATCTCGAAGTCGACGAGCTTGCTCAGCGCGAGCGCCGCCTCCGCTACCGGTAAGGAACCGGCGGCGGAGCCCGAGCCGCCGCTTCGGGCGTAGGCCCTGCAGAGCTTGTCCCAGGTTCCCGCGGGGCCCTGCCAGGCGCCCAGCAGGGACTTCTTGGCCGGGTTCTCCGGGTCGGAGACGAGGGCCGAGCGGACGCGGAGGGCAGAAGGATAGTCGACAGAAGAAGGAGGAGAAAAAGACGAGGTTGAACTTTCTTCTTCTTTCGATTCTGGTTCTGCTCCTTCTCCTCCTCCCGCTTCTTCCCAGGGGGCGCGGAGCAGCAGCGAGTGCTCCGGGGAGAGCTCCTGCGCGACTTTCAGAGCCTGTTCCTGGATCGCGGCGAGGCGCGCGCGCCAGTCCCGCTGGAGCAGCTTGCGGTCGACCTACGGGGAGAGAGCGAGGAAGAGCGGGAGAGAAGAAGAGGTGGTGGTGGTGAGAGAGAGAGCAAAAGGAAAATGCACTATTTTTGCTGAAAAAAAAAAAGCAAACGCACGAGCCAGTCGGCGATCTTGGCGTAGTTGATGTCGATCGGGAAGTCTTCGTCGGCCATGGTGAAGTTGGACAGAGAAAGGAAGGCAAAGAGGAAAAGAGGTCGAGAAGGTCGAACAAGGTCGAACAAGGGATCAATCGATGGCGTTTGGAACCGATGTGTTTCAATCAGTCGAACGGCGTTTGAAGAACCTCTTTTGAGCTTTTTTGGCTCAATTTTGGTGCTGATGCTTGGAGAAGGATCGCGAGAGACCAGTGGCGTGGAGGAAGAGGGGAGAGCAGGCGCGAAAGTGGGGGTGAGAAAGAGGGGCGAACGCGAGATGTTTTTCTTTTTCTGAAAAAGTGAGAGCAACAATCCCTTTTTCTCTCTTTCTTTTCGTTCTTCTCCTGTTCGTTTTGTTCTTTTTCTTTTTTTTTACAATCACGCGCAACGGGGCAAGCGGTGCCGATCTCAATCAATCTGTCCCTTTTCTACAAGCAATTCGTTTTTTAGTTTTTTCTTCTCTTTCAAAAACAACTGTCAACGATTTTGTTTCGGGTTTTTTTTTCTCTCTTCACCTCACCCTCTCTCTCTCTCTCAAAACCGAGCCAGCGCCGCCGCCGCGTCGCCACCGCCGGCCCTGTCGATCTCGTCGTCCACGGCCCGCAGCGCCTCGAGCAGGCAGCCGTCGCCTTCTACCTCGGCAGCAGCGGCGGCGGCAGCGGCCGGGGAGGAGGAGGGAGAAGGAGAAGCAGAGGAAGCCCAGGAGGTCGAGGCGCGCGGACCGCTGCCGTGCCCGGTGCAGGCCCTCTGCGGCTCGAGCCCGCCCTCGTCCGAGGGGTCGTGGCCGTTGGGAGTGGAGTAGCCGGCGACTGTTGGTGGTGGGGAGAAGGAGGAGGAGGTTCGAGAGGAGGGAGTGAGAGAGAGAGAGTGAGTGAGAACAAGTTTTCTGTAAGAAAAAAGAAAAAAAAACTGGTCGAGAAAAGGAAAAAAAAAACATCTTACCCGTCACCTTGACCCCGCCCCCAACGCCGCTGTCGTCGCCGCCCCCGCCGTTGCTGCTGCTGCCCCCCTTCTTCTCGTTGTCGTCGCCCACCAGGAAGTAGTACTGGATCAAACCCTTCCCGAAAGTCCTGCGGGGACCGACGGTGACGGCCCTGCCGTTGTCGGCGAGGGCCCCCGCGAGCACCTCTGCCCCTGAGGCCGAGCCGGCGTCGACGAGCACGGCCATCGGAGCGCTCGACAGCGCGGCGCGCCGGAGGAAGCTCGGGGAGGACTCGTTGTCGAGGTCTCCCGCCACGAACGTGGCTGCCGGAGGAGGAGGAGGAGGTGGGCTTGACGAGGAGGAAGAGCTCGAAGAAGAAGAGGCGGGCGTCCGCGTCGTCGACGCGATCTTCGCGCCGCGCGGGAGCAGCATTGCCGCGTTGCCCAGCGCCTCCTCGAAGACGCCCCCCGGGTTGTTCCTCAAATCCAAAACCAGCCCTTCGTCCCCTCGGGCCTCGGCGTTGACCAGGGCTCCGGCCAGCGCCCTCGAGGCGTCGCGAGAGAAGTAGTGGAGGCGGACGTAGGCGACGGACCTGCCCCTCGGAGAGAGGAGCAGCGCGGTTTTGACCGGAGGCTGTGGGATCGGCCTGCGCTCGAGGTCGAGCGTCAGCGTCGTCCTCGGTGAAGGAGCAGACGATGGCAAAGAAGAGCTCGAAAGCAGCGCCGCGTGGAAAGGTGAAAACCTCCTTTCCCCGCCGAGGCCTCCTCGCGGCTGCTGCTGCTGCTGCTGCTGCTTCAGCACCACCACCCTCGCGACGGAGCCCGCGGGCCCGCGCAGCAGCGCGTCCAGCTCCTCGACGCCGAGCCTGGCCGCCGCGTGGCCCTCGACCTCGAGCAGCACGTCGCCCGGCTCGACTCCCGCTGCCTCGGCCGTCGACTCGGCGAGCACGGCGGCGACGCGGGCCCCGCTGCTGCCATTGAAGTTGGAGAAGCTGCCAAACTTGCCGCCGCCGTTGCCGCTGGAAGGCCCCTCGACGACGATGCCGACGCCGCCGGCGGCCCTGGCCGCTGCGTAGGCCAGCTCCCCCGCCAGCGGCCTCCGCAGCGCGGCCCGGTAGGCCTCCGGGCCGAGGTACTCTGTGTACCGGTCCCCCAGGGAAGCCACTAGATCCCTCGCCGCGGCCCTCGCGGTCGCGGCGTCCCTCAGCGTCCCGCCGGAAGCCCGCAGCGCCGCGGGGAGGCGCGCTGCCCACGCCGCCTGCGAGAAGGCGCGACCGGGAGGCGGGTAGTACTCCTGCGATACCGTCTGCCAGACGCGCTCGAGGGCCCGGCGGTTGCGCGAGCAGAGCTCGCACCCGGGGCTCGACTCGAGGTCAGCCAGCGAGTCGACGTAGGAGGCGTAGGCCCGGATTCTGAGGGAGAGGGAGTTTTGAGTTTTTTTTTAAAAAAAAAGTTTTTTTTTGAAGTTTTGAGAACTTTTTTTCGCTTTTTTCTTTTCTCTCTCAAAAAACCAGTCTCTCTCGCACTCCCACTCACGTCTTCATCGCCTCCCAGGCGTCGTCGGTGTAGGCGTCGCGGTCGAACTGGAGCAGAGCGTCGGCCTCGTCCGGGGAGGGGAGCTCGCTGGAGGTGTCGAGGGGTTCTCGTCGCTGTCGTTGTTCTCGTTCTTCTTCTTTCGTCGACGTCGAGGTCGAGGTCGACGTCGAGGTCGAGGTGCTCGTCGTCGAAAGACCCGATCCCTCCTCCTCGCTACTCTCCTTCATCTCCTTCTTCTTCCTCTTCTCCACGGCCGAGCGCGCCCTGGCGACACGCTCGTAGTCGATTGTCGCGCCGGAGGAGGAGGCGACGACGAGGGAGCGCGGCGGGAGAGTGGAGGTGGTGGAAGAAGAAGGGGTCGAAGAGGAGGTCAAAGGCGACGACGACGCTGACGCCGCCGCGGGCGCCATCGATGACATCGAAACGGCCGCGGCGAGAAAAAAGGCGGTGGCTTTGGAGGCCAGCTGCTGCGACCAGGCAGGGGTGGCGGCGTCGCTGTCTCTCTGGGCTCCCGCACGGACGCGGAGAGCAAGAGAGGTGCGCCGAGGCGCGTGCCGCGGCGTTTGCCCCAATGAGGGCATCGTCGTCAGCGTCGTTGTCGACAGCATCCGATGCTTTTTTGTAAAATTTTCGTCGTTATTTTTTCCCCTTCATTTTTTTCGTTCGAATCGACTCGATCGATCGATCAAACGCCTTCACCTCGCCTTCCCCGGCAAAAAAAACAAAAAAGCAAGCAAATGACCAAACAGATCTTCTCCACGACCGACGTCGCGGCCGAGGCGGCCTGCCTGCGCGCACGCGTGATGGGCGCACGAGTCACCAACGTCTACGACGCGGGCGCCTCAAAGGTAAAAAAAGGAGAGAGATGATTTTTTTTTCGATCTAGCCTTCTTCTTCGTCTTCGCTCGCTCTCTCTCTCACTCTCACCTCGACCACCACCACCAAAAACCACGTCCTCCACCACAACAGGGTATTCTCCTCAAGCTCAGCCGCTCGGGAGACGACGGAGACAAGGCCTTCCTGCTGCTGGAACCCGGATCGCGCTTCCACCTGACGTCGGAGCCGCCAGAGAGGCCGGACGCGCCGTCGGGCTTTGCTCTCAAGCTGCGGAAGCACCTGAGGTCGAGGCGGCTCGAAGGGCTGCGGCAGCTGGGGGCCGACCGGCTCGTTGACCTGTCTTTCGGGTCGGGTGAGTGTTTTTCTTTTCTTTTTTTGGACGGGCGAGAGCAAAAGAGAGAAAGAAACGAACAAGAAAAAGAAGAAGAAACGCTCGATTTTTTTCACTCAACTTTCCCTTCTCTCTCTCTCTCTAAAAAAAAAAACTTTTTTTTTCTCCTCAGGCGACCGCACCCACCACCTGCTGCTCGAGCTGCACTCCACTGGCAACATCTGCCTGACCGACGCCGACTACCTGGTGCTGACGCTGCTGAGATCTCACAAGTTCTCTGAGGGCGGTCCGGCGGCGGCGACCTCTTCTTCTGCTTCTGCTTCCGCTTCTTCTGCCGCCGCCGCCAAAAACGACAACAAGAGCTCCGCCGTCGCCGTCGCCATCGCGGCCAACAGGCCCTACCCCATCGGCGCCGTCGTCAGGCCCCGCTCCAAGCTGACGGCAGAGGCGCTGCGCGCGGCGCTGATTCCGGGAACCAAGGCCGCCGCTGCCGGCGACGGCGACGGCGACGGCGACAACACGACGAAGAAAAAGACGAGGCGCAAGAGGAAGGCGCCCTCCAACTCGCTCAAGGCGCTTCTGGGCCGCGCGATGCCCCACGGGCCCGCGATCGCCGAGCACGTCGCCGTCGTTGCCGGCCTGGAACCGGAGAGGGACGTTCTGGAGGCCGGAGTCGAAGGAGAAGAAGGAAAGGGAGGAGGAAATGAAAGAGAAGAAGAAGAAACTCCTCCGCTTCCTCGCCTTGCTCTCTCCGACGAGGAAGTCGAGTCCTTGCTCCGCGCCGCTGCCGGCGTCGAGGAGTGGATCGACCGCTGCGAGGCCGTGGTCGGGGAGACGGTCGTCGGTGAGGAGGAGGGAGGTGAGGAGGGAGGAGGAGGAAGCAAGACGGCGGCGAAAGAGGAGGAGGGGGAGAAGAAGCAAGCCGCCGGCGTTTCTGTCGAGGCTGCTGCTCCTCCTCCCCCTTCGGGCTACCTCACCGCCGAAGGAGAACCTTCCGCTGCCTCTTCTTCTTCTTCCGATCTCGTCTACGACACCTTCGAGGCCTTCCCCCTGGCCCAGCACGAGCAGCAGAAGAAGAAGGAGAAGGAGGAGAAGAACGCGGAAGACGGGACTCCAACGAAAGCGGCCGTCGAAACCAGAACCAAAATCCTCCCCTTCGAGACGTTTGACGCCGCGGTCGACGAGTATTTTTCGAAGATAGCCCGCCAGCGCGAGGCCGCCGCGGCGCGCTCCAGGGACGCGGCCATCGCGGCCCGCGGGGAGCGCATCGCCTCGGACCAGGCGCGGCGCGCCGAGCAGCTGCGGCGCGAGGCCGACGATGCGCGCGCCGCGGCGGCCTCGCTTGAGGCCGCGCTGGGCGCGGCAGAGGAGGCGATGGCGGCGGTCGTCGGCGCGCTGGCTTCGGGGGCCCGCTGGGACGAGCTGGAGCGCACGATCAGGGCCGAGGCCGCGGCGGGCAACCCCGTGGCCGCGCGGGTGGCCTCGCTGGACCTGAAGAGGAACAGGGCCTGCCTGTGGCTTCCGAGAGCTCGCGGCGGAAGCGGAAGTGGAAGTGGTGGGAAGACGGACGACGACGAAGAAAGCGGCGAAGAAGGAGGAGAAGAAGAAGAACCCAAATCTTCCTCCTCTCCTCCTCGCCTCATCCGCGTCGACGTCGACCTGTCGCTGACGGCGCACGCCAACGCCGCCGCCCTGCACCAGCGCCGGCGCGCCGCCCTGGCGAAGCTCGAGAAGACGCGCGAGGGGCACGCCAAGGCCGCGGCGGCGGCGGCGGCGGCGGCCGACGTGCAAAGGAGGGCCGCCGCGGCCTCGGCGGCCGCGAGGGACGCCGCGAGGTCCTTCCGCCCGCTCTGGTTCCAGCGGTTCGACTGGTTCTTGACGAGCGAGGGGTACCTGGTGCTGTGTGGGCGGGACTCGGTGAGGAGAGAGGGGTGGGGGTGGGAGGGGGGGAGGAGGGGAGAGGGAAGAGGAGGGGAAGAGGAGAAGAGGTTTTTTTGAAAAGGGAAAAAAAACTCACTCGCTCACTCTTCCAAAACCTCTTTTCTTCGACCAAAATCAACCAACCAACCAACCGACAGGCGCAGAACGAGCTCCTTGTGAGGAAGCACCTCAAGCCAGGGGACGCCTACGTGCACGCCGACGTCCACGGCGCGGCCTCGGTCATCGTCAAGAACCACCGCAAGGTCGCGGCGGTGACCCCTTCTCCTCCTGCCTCCGCTCCCGCTTCCGCTTCCGCTCCTTCGGTCTCCTCTTCTTCTTCGAAGGTCTCCCGGCCTCCGATCCCGGCTCTCTCTCTTTCCCAGGCCGGGGCCTGCGCGGTATGCAGGTCGAACGCGTGGTCGTCCAAGGTCGTGGCGAGGGCGTGGTGGGTCGAGGCGGGGCAGGTCTCGAAGCAGCCGCCGTCGGGCGAGTTCCTGACGCAAGTAAGATTTCTTTTTCTTTTTTTTCCTCGGGTCTTTTTGCAGCGGGTTGACGTTGACGCTCCCTCCGGGCGGAGAGACGACTGTGATCGAGACGGTGGCCACGTTGGAGAGGGGAGCTCCGGGCGTGGAATCTTTTTTTTTTTGGCGTCGAACGAGAAAGAAAAAAAACTCATTCAAAAAAAAAAAAAAAAATCCACCAGGGAGCCTTCATGGTCCGCGGCAAGAAGAACTACCTGCCCCCGGCCAGGCTCGAGATGGGGTTCACCTTCCTGTTCCGGCTCGACGACGCCGGCAGGGGCGCGCGGGCGGCCGAGAGGAGGGAGCGGGAGAGGAAGGAGGCGGAGGAGGGAGGAGGTGGTCGTAGTGGTGCTGGTGCTTCGGTGGTCGAAGAAGAGGCTGAAGAAGAAGACGAGGAGGAGGAGGAGAAGAACGGCGGCAACGCCTCTGATGATGACGACGGTTCTTCTTCTTCTTCTGGCTCGGCCTCGGTCTCGGACTCGGACTGGGAGGGCGTGGCTGCCGCGGCGAAGAAGCTGAGCCTGAAAGAAGGCGAGGAAGAGGGAGGAGAGGGAGGAGAAGAAGGAGAAGGAGAAGGAGAAGAGGTCGATGAAGAAGGAGAAGATGAAGATGAAGATGAAGATGAAGACGACGCCCTCGACGCCCTGCTCGCCTCTCGGGACCTGCTCGCTCCGGCCTCTTCTTCTTCTGCTGCTGCTGCTACTGCTGGGGCGCAGCGGAAGGCGGAAGAAGAAAGTGGTGATGGTGGTGTTTCTGCCTCTGCCTCTGCCGACGACGACGACAACGACCCAAACTCCAACGCCAACGCCAAAAACCCCTCCTCTTCCCCTGCCACCTCAGCCCGCCGCAAGCCGACCGCGGCTGAGCGGCGCCTGATGAAGAAGCTGGGAATCACAGACGTGGAGCTCCTGCCCAAGGAGGCCAAGGAGGCCAAGGAGGCCAAAGAGGCCGCCAAGGCGGCGAAGGAAGAAGCGAAGCCCAAAGAGCCTCGCCCCGTTTCGGCCGCCACCCCTCTCCCCGCTCCCACCGCCCTGCCCCGCGGCAAGCGGACGAAATCAAAAAAGGCGTCAATGAAGTACGGCGACCAGGACGACGACGAGCGCGCTTTGGCGGCCGCGGCGCTGGCCGCCGCGGGCGAGGCCAAGTCCCGGCGCGAGCGGCGCGAGGCGCGCAAGGCCGGCAAGGGCGGCGGCGGTTCTTCGAAGGGCGGTGCTGTTGCCGGCGGTGCTTCGGCGCCGACGGAGGAGGAGCTGGCGGCGGTCGGGGCCGTGGCGAGGGTGCCGAGGAGGAAGTTTGGAGGAGGTGGGAAGGAAGGAGGAGGCGGAGGAGGAGGAGGTGGTGGTGGGACCGCAGGGGCGAAACCCGCTGGGGGTGCTCCTGCTGTTCCTGCTGCTTCTGACGCTGCTGCTGCGACGTCGAAAGGACCGGAACAACCCGCCCTCGAAGCCCGCCGCGGAGGCACCGACGACGACGAAGACGACGACGACGACGACGACGACGACGACGACGACGAAAACGCCGAAGAGGAAGACTTTGCAGTCGCCGACGCCTTCACTCCGGTTCCGAAAGAGGGAGACGTCCTCCTGCAGGCCGTCCCGATGTGCGCTCCTTACTCGGCCCTTCTTGGCGGTGGGGCTACCCTGAGGGTGAAGCTGACGCCTGGCACGGGCAAGCGGGGCCGGGTCGCCAAGGCCGCGGTGGAGCTGATGGTCCGGAGCGGCGGCGGCGGCGGCGGAGGTGAAAAAACGAGCGGAGGCAAAGGAGGAGAACAAACTCTTTCGACCTCCACCACCACCACCACCACCACCGCCACCACCACCGCCACCACCACCACCTCCTCCATCTTCCCCCGCATGAAGGAGCTGATCCGGCTGGCCCCGGACGCGGACTGCGCCGCCGTGGTCCCCGGCGGAGGGGCCAAGGTGAGCGCCCCCGGGGCGGCCAAGCTGGCTGCCGAGGCGAGGAAGGCCAAGGGCAGCCGGAAGAAGAAGAGCAACAACAGCAAATGAAAGGAGGGGGAAAAAAAGGTGTAAACTTCTCGGACCTCCTCTCTCTGCCTCCTTCTCTTCCTTGCTGCTCTCTGCCTCCTTCTCTTCCTTGCTGCTCTCTGCCTCCTTCTCTTCCTTGCTGCTCTCTGTCTCTCTCGCAGTCGTGTCGGCGTGAAACGATGCCGGGGCTCGTTTCATGAAGAAGAAGAAGGAAAAAAAAAAAAAAAAAAAAAAGCCCGATGGGGGGCTCGAACCCCCGACCTTGCGGTTTCCACTTTGGGTACACATATGGAAATCCTTGTTTCCCCGCCTTTCGACTGGGGAAGGTCTTTTAAGAGCCGCACGCACTACCAACTGTGCTAACCGGGCAGATCCCTCTTGTTGGACGGAACGCGGAGGAGGAGAGGGGGGAGCTCCGTGGCGAGAACTTCTTCTCCTTCACTTCACTCACCCTCCCCACTTGCCTCTGCTTGCTTCGTTTCGATGTTGTTGCCCCATTTGTATATACTGGAGGCATATGTACTGATGCTCCGGGAGGAAAAAACACGGAAGCTTTTGTGGAGCTTTTTTGGGAGTGACGGGAGGGCAGAACGGTTAACGGGCTTTTTTCTTTTTTCCGTCTTCGACTCGACTCGGAGCAGCAGCAAAAAGTTTCACAATTCTTCATCAACCAAAACTCACCCTGCGCGCGGTGCTCCCTCCCTCCATGCCCCTGGCCTCCTTCTCCGACGACGCCCAGCGCGTCGCGGGCGGTCTGCCCTCGCAGTTCGCCAAGGTCTCGAGGTCGGACGGGGCCACGGCCGTCGCCCTGGCCGCGGCAACCGCGCTAAAGCGATGCGGCTGGTCGCCATCGTCGCTCGCGCTCTCGCCCGCGGCCGCATCCGCGCCGTGGCCCGGGCGTCCAGGGAGCGAGGAATGGGTCTTCCCCTTTGAGTGGTGAGAACGAGGTTTGTTTTTTCTGTCGGACAGGCGGCGTCTTGGATCGGATAGAAGGAGGGAGGCGTCCGCTTTTGACGGGCGCGGAATCAAGCGGTGGCGCGTCGATCGAACCGTTTTTTCTTTCTTTTTTTTCCTTTCGATCGAAGGAACTTTTCTCAACCCTGACCTCCTCGACCTCTCGACCTCTCGACCCCACACACCACAACAACAACAACAAAAACACCCAGCCCTGGCCGCGCCAACCCGTTCGAGCTGCACGTCTCGCACCAGCAGTCGACCCAGCGCATGCTCGCGCAGCTCCGAGAGATGATCCCCGCGCGGGCAGCCGGTCCCAGCGCTCCTTCGGCTGCTGCTGCTGGACCATCTCCTCCTCTCACCATCGGGGCGAGCTCGGTCTGCGGCCTCAGCGTCAACAAGTACTGGCGCCTGCCCGGGGAAAAAGGAGAGGACGAGACCGACGACACCACAGTCGACGCCGAGGTCGTCGACGCGGGCGACGGGGACGAGGACGACTCGTGGCGGAGGTTGCTCAAGAACACGGGCCCGCTCGAGGCGATGGTCTCGGGTCTGCTCGCGGCGCCAGCGGCCGAAAACGCCGTGCGAGGCCCCAGCCCGCGGGAGAGGGAGAAGAAGAGGAAGGTGAAATTGATTGTGACGGGTCTGCTGGGGGCTGTGGTGGCGGCGGTGGTCGGCGTGGTTGCGAAAAACAACAACGGGAGCAGGAGCGAGGAAAAGAAACCGAAAAGGAAATAATAGAAAGAAAAAAGAAAAGAAGAAGAAAAATGTGAAAAAAGGAATGAAAACCGAAATGAAAGAAAAACCTCTCGCTCTTGCTCGCCCTCTCTTCTCCTCTCTCTCTCGCGCTCGCTCTCGCTCTCTCTTCTCCTCTCTCCTCAAATTTGATACACAGAGATTGCGAAACACACAAAGTTACAGTACTGATAGGAAGTTTTAAACAAAAGCAGAGGTTTTTTTTGTCAAGGGGGGTGTTGTCGTCATCATCAAGCAAAACTCTTCCATCTCTCTCCTCTCTCTTCTCGTCTTTTATGATCACCCGAGCCACCTCGCCAGCGCATCGACAGTGCCCGCCTCGAGCGCCTGGCGGGCCAGAACGGCACCGGCAAGCGCGTGCGTCGGAGCAGCGCCGGCTTCTGCCGCTGCGGCCGCCGCTGCAGCGGCGGCCTCCTCGGCCGTCGCCACGGAGAAAGCGACAGGGGCTGCTGCCTTCTTCTTGACGATCGCGCCCACGCGCTTCAGGGCGTGCTCGATCGAGGGCTCGTCGTCGGCCCAGGCGTTGGACGTCGCGCGGAGCAGGGTGGCGGAGGAGACGGTGCGGCAGGCCGCGGCGAAGGTCGACGGAGAGAGTTTCTTCGCGTCTTGCTCTTCTTCTCGTTCTTCTACGGCAGCAGCAACCGCGGCAAACGCCGAGGGCTTGACCGCCTCGTCTTCCTCCTCTTCTTCGACGGCCAGCGCAGCGGCCAGCGCGCCCGCCTTCTTCCCCAGGTGAGAGGGCATGCGGACGAGCGCCGAGGTCGAGGAGGCCCTCCCGAGGAAGCCGCCGCCGCCAGAGGACGAGCTCCTCCTCGGGAGCGGGACGACCGTTGAAATCGTCGTCGTCGTCGCCGTCGTCGTCGTCGCCGTCGTCGTCGTCGCCGTCTGGAAGACGCCCAGCCCCGCTGCTTCGAGCCTGCCCCCCTCGCAGGCGTGCTCCGCCCTGAGGCTGGCGGCGCGGGCGGCGACGCGCGCGGCGAGGTGCGACGCGATCAGCGCGTGCGCGCACTCCTCGGGGTCGTTGTTGTCGGCGCGAGAAGGCGAGGTCGTAGCGGCGTTGCCGGTGAGCGTCGTCGCTTCCGCGGTGGTGGTCGTCGTCGTCGTGGTCGCCGCCGTTGCCGTCGCCACTTCTTTCACTCCGTCGCTGACGTTGTTGCCGCCTCCCGTGGAAGTGGAGGGGGAAGCAGTGTCGTCGTTGATCGGCTCCTCGGTGGCGTCGCCGCTGCTGCGCGTGGCGGCGCGGAAGTGGTGGAGCGAGGAAGAGGGCGCGGAGCCACTCGCGGTCGCAGCAGCAAACTCATCGCGTTCTTCTTCATCCGCCGTCCTTTTGCTCTGCAAGAGCTTGCTTTTCATTCCGGCGGCATCGAGCGCGCGGAGGGCCGCCAGCGCCACAAAGAGCGGAGGCACCCTCGCGCTCGGTCCCTTCGAGCCCGAGTTCAAAGCGGCGGCGCGCGCCCTCGAGGCGAAGACGGCGGTGGCCTTTTTTGCAACGGGCGCCGGAGCATCGTCGTCGTCGTCGTTGTTGTCGTTGTCTTCTTCCGAGGCGTAAAAGACGCTCGCCGGAGGCAGCACCGAGGCGGCGTTCGCCAGCTCCGAAGCGGCCACCTTGGCCTCCGCAGCGCCGATCAGGGACTGCGAAGAGCCGCGCTTGCGGACTCCGAGCGAAGAAGAAGCCGCCTTCGGCGTCGTCGCCGTCGCTGCTGCAGAAGAGGAAGAAGGGCGGCTCCGCTTGTTGGCGTTTGTCGCTGGAGCAGCAGCAGCAGGAGGCCTCGAGCGAGCGGAGCCAGGGGTGCGAGGCCTCCCGGACGACGGCGTCGACGCGGTAGCAGCAGCACCAGCTGTGGCAGCAGCGGCGGCAAGCTTGGCCGCCGCGGGCGTCTTTGGGGACGCCGGCCGCGGGATCGAAGAAGCCGCCGGCCGCGAGCGAGGGGACGGAGGCGGCGGCGCGTTGCTGTTGTTGTTGCCATTGTTGTTGCTCCGCGGCGGCCTGCTCTCTGCCCCTGGGGCTTTCGGCCTGGGCGTCGCGCGCGGCCTGGGCGAGGGCGCGGCCGCGGCTGTGGCCGTGGCCGGCGTCAGCGCGAGGGAGGAAGCGGGCGGAGGGGCCTTTGGCGTCGCGAAGGCGTCGGCGTTGGCGTTGGCGGTGTCGTTCCCGTTTCCGTCGCCGCCGCAGCCTCCCTCCGCTGCCCTGCGCGATTCTTCCAGAGCGAGCTGGAGCATCTGTCGCTCAGTCATGTGGGCTGGGAGGGGGGGTTGGTGGAGTTGATGGTGGGTGGAGAGAAAGAGAGAGAAGTCGAGAGAGGTGAAGGAAAGAAAGAGAAAAGGTAGGTCAGGAGGAAACTTCTCTCTTTCCTTTGTCCCTCTTGCCACGCCCAAAGAAAAACAGGAAAACTCACTGGGAATCAAGCTCCTCGCAGACGCAGACGACGACGGCGTCGTCCCCTTGGCCGTGCCGCCGCGGCCGCCCCGGTCAGCGGACGCGGGCGAGGCCTCGCAGCAGGCCGCGATCGCCTTTGGCGTGCTGGCAGCGGCGTTGCCGCCGACGACGACGACGCCGACGCCGACGCCGACGCCGCCGATGGCGAAATCCGACGCGCCGTCGTCGGGCCTCGAGCGATTCTTCGGCGAAGATGGAGCCTGAGCTGGGGCCATGTCTTTAACCTGTCATCGATTCGAGGGTGCGATTGCGTTTACCGTGAGAGGAAGAGAGAGTAAGTGTTCGTTCTTTTTTGGGGAATTGATACTGATGATGCAAAGCGAGCGTCGTCGGTCGACGCTCTCTCCTCCGGCGACGACAACGACGGCCGTGGTGGAGAAGGCGAATCGAGCAGCGGATTACTCGTCGGGAGGTGCGATTTTCGCCGCTGGGGCCGACGGAGCATCAAGCGCGTCCGCTGGATCGCAAATCGGAGCAGAAGCGCGGCAGCTGGTGGCCGCGCGGAGGGAGGCTTCATGGAGAGCTCGAGCTCTCTCGTTCTTGACAGCAGAGAGAAAGAGCTCTGCTCTCGCATCGCCAGAGGCCCTGCCTCCCCGAATCCTCACCTTTCTGGGCACGTCCGCCACCGCGACGCCCTCAGATGCGGCGTTGGGCATCCTCGCGCGCGATTTCCTCACCTCCGACCACGCGCCAAGCGCCAGAAGGAGGGGAGAAAAACAAGAAGTTAGAAGGAAAAAAAGCAGCGGAAAAAACGAAGGAAAATGAATTTCGTTGTTGTTTTTTGCCGCCTCTTCTCTCTCTCTCTCTCTCTCTCTCTCTCTCTCTCTCTCTCTCTCTCTCTCTCTCTCTC
>Ga0210003_1000465_pt1 | contig 36872 bp, 33 predicted proteins | sample LantaG_FD_182804 | JGI IMG/M metagenome (GOLD analysis project Ga0210003, IMG submission 182804) | Deep subsurface microbial communities from Baltic Sea to uncover new lineages of life (NeLLi) - Landsort_02402 metaG (SPAdes) (version 2) | ecosystem: Environmental > Aquatic > Marine > Oceanic >...
GGGCTAGCGGTATCAACAGTGGAGCCAGTCTCAGACAGAACGGCTCGAGAAGAAATCGGAAAAATCATCAGGGAGGCGGAGGCTATCCCTCAGATTAGCTTCTGGTAAAGCCTGATTTGGCGCCGTTGTCAGCTAAACTGGCATCTGCTATACTTCTACCAGGTATAAAATAGGTATGCCCCCATCGTCTAGTGGCCCAGGACACCGGCCTTTCAAGCCGGCAACAGCGATTCGAATTCGCTTGGGGGCGCCACTTAAGGAGAACGAGATGGAGCATCTCTGGGCACCGTGGCGGATACGCTATATCCAGATGGAGAAACCAGCGGGGTGCGTCTTATGCGACAAGCCGAAAGAGACAGACGATGCCGCCAACTACATCCTGTACCGGGGAAAGAAGAACTTCGTCATGCTGAATACCTATCCGTATAACCCGGGACACCTGATGATAGCTCCCTACCGGCATATCGCCAGCCTGGAAGAGCTAACCGATGAGGAGCTCCACGAGCACATTGAGCTCGTCAGCCGGAGTATCAAAATCTTAAAGCAGGTATTCAGTCCCGGCGGCTTTAACACCGGGGTAAACATGGGCAAGATAGCCGGGGCCGGCATTGACGACCACATTCACAGCCATATTGTACCCCGCTGGCAGGGTGATAATAATTTCATGCCGGTGATATCGGATGTCAGGGTAGTCCCTGAAGCCCTGGCCGAGACCTATGAGAAACTGGTTTCCTATTCAGACGCCTTCAAATAGTCTATTGCCCACTGGATGGCATCCTCTCCCTCAAGCCCGTAGTCGGGCTCAAGTCCCTCGCCCTCTATCAGGCGACCCGCGGGGGTAAGCCAGCGCGCGGTGGTGATATACAGCCCCGAACCGTCCCCGAGCCGGCGCATGATATTGACACTGCCCTTGCCATAGGTCTGACTGCCGGCAACAACCGCCCGTTTATTATCCTGCAGGGCCCCCGCCAGCACCTCACTGCCGCTGGCACTGTAGCCATCGACCAGGACCACCAGCGGCAGCCCCGTAACCACCCGGCCCGGCTTAACTTCCAGCGAAGTCTGAGTCCCCTGATTATCCACCACCTTGACCACCGCGGCACCCTCTTCCAGGAAGCAGCCGGCGACCTCGACCACCGTATCCAGCAAGCCGCCGGGGTTACTGCGCAGGTCAAGGATAATGCCGGAAGCCCCGCTCACACCCTCCAGCGCCCGTGACAGCTCCCCGGCAGTAGTCTTCGAGAAATAGGTAATCTTAACGTAAGCGATGTCCCCCTTCATCTCGGAATAGACGCTGGCGAGTTCAATCTCCGCCCTGACTATCTCGATCTCCACCGCCTCACTCTCCCCCTCGTGAAGGACGAGCAGCCTGACCGGTACCCCCTTCTGGCCCCGGATGGTGAGCACCGCCTCGGCCAGACTCATCTCCGAGGTAGGCCGGCCATCAATCTCCAGGAGCACATCACCCGCCCTGATGCCCGCCCGGGCCGCCGGGGAATCAGCGATAGGGGCAATAATCACCAGCTGGCCCTCCCGCACCGTCACCTGGGCACCGATACCTTCGAACTTCCCTTCCAGGTCGGCCATGCCCAGCTGGCAGCTCTCCGGGTCCAGGTAGGAGGTATGGGGGTCATCCAGTGCCGCTACCATTCCCTCGATGGCCCCCCGGCTCAGTGCCGCACCATCAAGCCCGTCCCGCTCCACATAGTCCTGGAAGATAATATTCCACGCTTCGGCCACGGTATCCAGTCCTGCCTCCGGCCCCGAGGCGTTCCTGGCGCCCAGCGTATAGCCGGCACCAAAGGACACCAGCACCAGCACCAGGACTAACACTGCGGTTCTTACTGTTTTTAACATCGGACCCTCTCTCCCTTAAAGTACTTCAGGCAGCCAGAAGCAGCTCGCTTGCCGGGGGAATGAAAGCGCGGAATTCGGGCAGGCTGGTTACGGAAGGGCGGCGACGGCATTTACTGTCCTGATGGTATCCTTTATGCCGCCAAGGCCAAGGTATATCCCCACCCCTCTCAACTCGTCATGACCAAGCCCGCGGAAAAGCCGACATCCTGCCACCCGGCACATCTCGTCATAAAGGGCGGGCCACTGGTTACCCTGGCGGTGAATGCAGAAGAGGATGAAGTCCCTGGCTACCGGATTGATGGTTTCCACGCCCCCCACTATATGCCAGGCAGACCGAGGGGGCAAGCCCGCTGGCAGCGGCTGACGTCCCCCTTTTAGCCCTGATTACCCTTGATAACTCCCGCTTTATTAACTTTCTCTTCCCTTTTCAGGGCCCCGGACGGGGAGGAAAAGGTCACCTCAAAAAAGGGGGTCAAGTAAACCTGTAAGCCGAGTTCTGTACTCCGATAATCGGAGCGGTGACCATCTATCTAGCCCTGGTGTTACCACCAGGGTCATGCGACCAACCCGGGGACGGGGCCGGGCGTCCCTTTGCCCCCCTATTTGGTCTTGCTCCGGATGGGGCTTGCCCAGCCGGCTGGTCACCCAGCCGCTGGTGAGCTCTTACCTCACCATTTCACCCTTACCCCGGCATAACCCGGGGCGGTATGTTTCTGTGGCGCTTTCCGTAGGGTCACCCCTCCTGGGCGTTACCCAGCATCCTGCCCGGTGGAGCTCGGACTTTCCTCTGCGGTAGTCACCCTACCACAGCGGTCACCCGGTTTACTTGACCCACTTACAGCGTAGTATAGAGGGCGCAATCTGTCAACAGTGAGGTTAATCCCCTCGTCTCAAGGGGGCGTGGGCAAGGCGGTGGGCCTCCCCGTTCTGCTGACGCGGAATATGAGTGATGGTAAAGCCTTCAAACCGTCCCAGGAGCTGCCTCACCCGGTAATGCAGGGGCTTTAAGGCCTGTGCCTTCACCCGGTAGCGGCCGTTAACCTGCCTCACCACCAGCTCGGAGTCCAACCTGATATCCACCTGCCCGGCGCCCAGTCTGACGGCTTCCTCCAGGGCGGCGATAACCGCCCGGTATTCCGCCTGGTTATTGGTTGCCCGACCAATGGACCAGGAAATACGGGTAGTAACCCTGCCCTGCTCGTCCTTTACCACCGCCCCGATGGCTGCCGGACCGGGGTTACCCGCGGAAGCGCCATCGGCATATATTACTACCCTTTTAACCATTACATTGTTTTTGCTTCAGGGCAGGAACAGGATGCGCCCGCAGCTGCCGCACTGCATCAGGCTGCCGCCTTTTACCCGCTGCAGTTCGGCGGTGGACAGTGCTATTCCACAGCCGCGGCACCTTCCCTGCGCTACCCTGGCTACCGCGTTCCCTTTCTGTTTCTTAATCCTCTGGTAGACCTCAACCGCCGGTGCGCTAATCCCGGCCGAAAGCTGCCCGCGCTCACCCTTAAGCTTTAAGACTACCTCTTCGAGCCGCTCAATCTCCGCCGCCAGCTGCCGCTGCTGCTGGTGCCACTCGGCCTCCAGTGCCTTTAAGCGTCCTTCAAGCTCCGCCAGGCTGGCCTCGGTCAGCTCAACCTGCCCCATTATCTCCAACGCCTTATCCTCCAGCTCGCCCCGCCTCTTTTTCAGCGCCTCAACCTCCTGCTGGAGGCTGGCCAGCTCCCGGGGACTCTTTATCCGGCCGCCGAACAGCTTCCCCTCGGCATCCGTGAGCCTGGTTACAAGGTCATCTATCTCCCATTCCGCCGGGTGCTGCTGGCTCTTAAGCTCCTCCAGGTGGCCCTTTACCTGCGCAACCTCACGGCGCATCCCGACCACCGCCGGGCTCTCCCCCCGCCGGCTGGCGGCCTCCTTGAGGGCCTGCTCGCTCCTCTCAAGCTCCAGGTCAATCTCACATAGCTGGTAAAGCTGCCGGGCAACATTCATTTTTTATCCCGTCTATTCTATAACGGCTATGCTTTAATAGCAATTCGCATGCGCTGCCAGACCTGTACTGAGAAGGCTCTCAGCAATAGCAATCCCGTTCGCAGGTCACCGCCCCGATACAGGCCGCAGCTGGTGAATGAGGCTTCCGCTTCACAAAGGGTTTAAAGGATTCTTGCCTTTTATCCCATTTTTGGCTATAGTTTATCTGAACACGGTTAATGGTAAGGAGAGGGGTGTAACAGTGAAAACATGGCGCAGGATAACTGTTTTAGTGGTGTGCCTGGCGCTGGCCGCTCAAGCGGCCTGCGGCTGCGGTAATGGCAGTGATGAGGAAATCAAACGCCAGCTGGTTGAGGTGGTGAGGGATGACCTGACGGTTGAGGTTAGCAGCAGCGGTAATATAGGTGTCTCCAACGAGGTAGACCTCTCCTTCGGGGTTGGCGGTAAGGTAAACGAGATATATTTTGACGATGGTGATAGGGTTACCGGGGGCGAAGTATTAGCCAGGCTTGATACCAGTGCCCTGGAGCTGGCTTTGCTTCAGGCGCGTGCAGCCCAGGAACAAGCAGCGTATAATCTAAATCAGCTAAAGGATGTCCTGCATGCCTCGTCTGACCGGGTGAAGGTCGCCGAGTTGACACTGGAGGCAGCGGAGAAGGCGGTTGCCGAAGCCCGGAAGCAGCTTCAGGAGGCGAGCATCACCGCTCCGTTTGATGGGCTGGTGGCCGAAGTGTATGTTAAAGAAGGTGACATTCTCGCCTCCCCCACTTTAGCATCCAGGCCGGTCATTCACCTTATCGACCCTGCCGGTATGGAGCTCACCGTTGAGGTGGATGAGATAGATATCGCCAGTGTCGAGCCCGGGCAAAAGGTGATTATCGAGCTGGATGCCCTGCCGGAGCTTCAGCTTGAAGGCAAGGTTATCTCAATTTCCTCCCTGCCGGAAGCGGAGGCCACGATGGTGGCCTATGAGGTCAAGATTGCGTTCGACGTGCCCCCGGATTCCGGGGTTAAGGTCGGGATGAGCGCCGATGCCGATATCATCATTGCCGAACGGAGTAATGTCCTGCTGGTCCCCGACCGGGCGATTGATGCCGACAGCCAGGGAAATTCCGTAGTCAAGGTTGTGGTAGCAGAGGGAGAGACAGAGACAAGGCCGGTGGTTACCGGCATCAGCGACGGCCTGCAGACGGAGATTATCAGCGGAATCAGCGAGGGTGAGACCGTAGTGATTGAAATCCGGGTCAAGTCCACGTCCCCCATGGGGCTATTTTAGAAAGTAAATCTACAATCTCAAGCCCACGTCATCGCGAGGCACAAAGAGAGAGCCCCCGAAATTCGGGGGCTCTCTTGAGTATCCGACTTCAGGTGTTACCCTGAAAGCTCATATCAGGCTGCCCGTCTGGTCCTGACTATCAGCACAATCACGGCAATACACAGCGCCGCGCCAATGCCAATCACCGCCCAGATATAGGCCGGAGTTGCTGGCTCCGGAGTCGGTGGTGGCGGTGGTGATTCTGGTGCCGGTGGAGCCGGTGGTGCCGCTTCAGTAGTAAAGACTCCGGTGCCCCACTCGCTCTTCGAGGTAGCGCTGACCGCCTTGACATGCCAGTAGTAGGTGGTCGAGTAATCGAGGTCCCGGTCGCACAGCCAGACGGTGTTGCCCAGCGCGTTGTCTCCGGTGGCGCTGGTTACCACTTCAACGAAGTAACCGCGGGCCGTGGTCCCGGGATTTAAGCTCAGCTCGAACTCGTAGCCGGTTGCCCAGTCCGCCGGGTTCCACTGGAATGACGGTCTTATCGACACGTCACCGGCCCCGGGCGACGGTGCCACTCCCACGGACGGGACGAACGGCGACCACTGGGCACCACCGAGAGCCGTGGTAAACGACCATGTATCCGAGTAGCGGCTGAGGGCCGGCGCCCCGAAGGTAATGACGGTGCCCGGAACACAGGTTGAATTGCCCCGCTGCCCCGCCCGTACCCTCCAGTAGTAAGTAGTCCCGCTCTCCAGGCCACCCGCCGGGGCAATATCAGCGCTGGCCGCCCCGGAGTAGGCCTGAGCAGGAGACAGCTTAAAGCTTAAGTCAGTATCATACCAGATATTGTATGAGGTAGTAGCGCCGACAGCGTTCCACGAGACCTGGCAGCGGTCCTGCCTGCCCGAGCTGGCACCATCCGCTGGGGAGACAGGCCGTGGCACCACGGTAAGGGTATCCTCATAGGTATAGAGAACTTGAGGGGCGGCGGCGGCATCGATAGCCCACAGGCGGTGAGAGCCTCCCGCATGCCACAGGCCGGAAAGGGTAACGCCGGCGGTAAGGCCGGTATTCACCACTTCGAATACGGGGGCCCCGGCAGCAGGTGAGAGAGCCCCGGCCGGATTCAGGGAGCGGGCTGCCCCGCCCTCAGCCGGGGTAGTCCCGATGACACGGCCCACCACCGGGGCAGCGTCGGTAGCATACAGGACACTCAGGCCATTACCATCGCCGGTTACCTGAAGCCCGCTTATATCGACCCTGGCCGGTGTGGTCACTTCCTCGATTCGGGAAGGACTGGTCCGGTCAATCCGCCGCCACTCCGTATCTTCGCCGGTAACAAATCTCAGGATACCGGTATCGGTAGCCCGGTCAGCCGCATAGATAGTCCCATCGTCAGCATAGTGAGGAGAGAAGGCGACCAGGGTGCCGGCGCCAAGGCCGGTAGCCCGGGTAGCCGGTTGACGCCAGTTCTCGCCGCCATCGGTGGAGAGGTAGACCCGGCCCGCGCTCCCGCCAGCCAGGATGGTGCTGTCATTCTCGTAGTCCGGAGATAGCTCCATCGCGCTGAAACCGGCCAGCCTGGTCGCTACCGGCAGGCTCCAGGTTAAGCCGCCATTGGTTGTCCTGTAGAAATTGCCCAGGCTATCGCCAACCAGCACCTCCCGGTTGCCTGCTATCGCCCATGAATCAATGCTGCCCGCAGTCCCGGTCTTGGCCGGCAGCGGGGCAAAGCGGAAGCCATTATCGGTTGACCTCCAGATAGCGGGAGCAGCTCCCGGCTGGCAGATAAAGACGGCGGTATCACTGGCAAAACGGGGCGAGAGCGCCACCCTGTCGAATTTGGGTACCGCCGTTATGGCACTTATGAGCTGGCCTTCGGTCAATACCGCGTCCCAGGTCCCGCCCCCATCCGCCGTCCGCCACAGTACCGACTTACCCGAGTTACCGGTGGTAATCATATACACCGTGCCATCTTCAGCATAGTTCGGTGACACGGCAAGGTCGGCGATAGTCTGCAGGTCATCACAGATAAACGATTGCCGGGCAAAGGTAGCGCCGCCATTAACGCTGCGGGCAAAACCGCTATTAACACCGGAGGTGCCCGCATAGACGACATAGCCGGCGTCACCAAGACCACCCAGCGCAATGCAGGTATCACCGGCGGTAGCCGTCACCGAGGGCGGGGTATAGGACGCCTGCCAGAAAGCACCCTCGGCATCGCTATAAAGAACGCCGCCGTTTTTCAGCCCGGCAATGGCAGAATTCATTGCGGTCTCACCGGCAATAACCAGGCTGTGGACAGCTTTGGCAGCGGCAGGAACAAACAGGGGAGCAGCTATAGAAGCAGCGGGGGGTTCCACCCCCGCCACGATGTAGACGGCACTATTCGCCCCGGCATCCACGCCGGCATACTGAATATATTTACCCCCGGAAGCATCGGAGTCATAGTCGGCCGGCAGGGCAAGACAGCCGCCGGTCGAGGTAAAAGCTAGAATAGCATCGCCGACGGTAGTGTTCCAGTCAGCGCTGCCAAACCTGGTGGTGACCCTGGTCGTGGCCGCGTCGGTTACCAGGGCCGCTACCTGCTCATCACCGGCGAAGTCGGGTGAAAAGGTAACATCAAGCACATCATACACGGTGCCGGCGGCACCTCCGCCAACCCGGAGGTCGACCCAGGATGATAATGGTCTCGAACCATCACGGAAATAGACCCCGCCGTAGTCACCGGCGCCGGCGTCGGCGTCGCGGGAGCCAACCAAGGCTAAGTGGCTGCCATTATGATAGATGACATCCAGCGAGGTAATGAGACGGCTGCTGGTGGCGGTCGTGCCGGTACCGTAGGTCGGCCTGCCCCCGACAGTAGTAAAATTCTCGCCGCCATCGGCAGATTTATAAACGTTATACTGTGTCGCCAGATATAAAATGTCGGGATATTCCCACCGCGGCAGGAGCAGGGCTATGATTTCAGAGGCAGGGTCGGAGGCAGGACCCCCGGCAGGCTTATCGCCCGCGGGGATTTTCCACAGCGGCTCCCAGGTATAGCCGTCATCGGTGGACTTGAACAGGTCATAGCCATCGAGCGGCGAAGCCGATACCTCGGCGGCAGCCGCATAGAGGGTGCCGTCGAAGCCAACACAGATAGCGGTAACACCGGTCTGCTCGGCGGGGACAGCGGTAACGTCACTGGTTAAGACCCAGCCACCACCCGCCCCCTTCCCCGGGACAGGGTATCTCGTCCAGGCATCAGCTTCAAGGCCAGCCTGGACCGGGACTGCGGAAGCCACCGGGGTTAACAGCAGGACCAGCACCAGCCCGACCATCAAACATGCTTTGCTCACTACTTAAAACACCTGTCGCACCGCTGCCGCCCGGCAACCGGGCGGCATTCATTTTTATCCCGTCTATTCTATAACGGCCATGCTCTAATAGCAATCTCACCCACGCCATCGCGAGGAATATAAAGATGTCATTGCGAGAAGCGCAGTGACGAAGCAATCTCGCTAACAGAGCAAAGAAGAGAGCCCCCGAAATTCGGGGGCTCTCTTGAGTATCCGACTTCAGGGTTCCCCTGTGTAGAAATACTACACGGGGTTACTCTGAAAGCTTATGTCAGACTACTCGTCTGGTCCTGACTATCAGCACAATCACGGCAAGACACAGCGCCGCGCCAATGCCAATCACCGCCCAGATGTAGCCCGGAGTTGTTGGCTCCGGAGTTGGTGTTGGCGGCGGTGGCGGTTCTGGGACCACTGGTGCCGCTTCAGTAGTGAAGACACCGGTGCCCCACTCGCTCTTCGAGGTAGCGCTGACTGCCTTGACATGCCAGTAGTAGGTGGTCGAGTAATCGAGGTCCCGGTCGCACATCCAGACGGTGCTGCCCAGCGCGTTGTCTCCGGTAGCGCTGGTTACTACTTCAACGAAGTAACCGCGGGCCGTGAGCCCAGGATTTAAGCTCAGCTCGAACTCGTAGCCGGTTGCCCAGTCCGCCGGGTTCCACTGGAATGCCGGTCTTATCGACACGCCAGAGTCACCGGGCGACGGAGCCACGCCGGCGGGAACAGCGAACGGTGTCCACTCAGCACCGGCGATACCGGTAGTGACCGACCAGGTGGCAGACCACGGGCTCACATTGCGTCCCGCACTTGCCGCTACAGAGCCAGCCCGCGAGGAGACCTTCCAGTAGTAGGTCCTACCTGAAGCAAGACCGGCAACCGAAACCCCTGTGGTGGTGGAGAATAATGGTGATGCTCCCGCAAAGGTAGAGAACCCGGAGTCAGTGGACACCCAGATTTCATACCTCGGGCAGTTGGGTAGAGCACTCCAGCCCAGTGAGGCTGTTAGTGTCCTGCCGGTATTGGTGCCATCAGCCGGGCCCGTGAGCTCCGGGGCCACCGTCAGGTCATCGGTATAGACCCAGATGCTGCTAGCGCCAGGCGCGCTCTCCAGTGTCCATAACTGGTTACTGCCCGCGTTGTACCACACTCCATCCAGGTTGGCTGCTGTCCCGCTGAAGCCATAGTTCATCGGCTCGAAGTAGACACCGCGGGTCGAAGCCCTTGACGCCGTCGGGTTGATAGAGCGTAGAATAACCGTGTCAACACCAACTATAATACCAGCATCAGCGACATACAGTGCCCCGTCGGGAGCTGCCTGCACGCCGGGAACAAGCGGGCTGGGATTCAAGGTAGTACCAGGAGTAGAAGCCGCTGGCCAATTAGTGGCATTGCCAGCGTCAATCTGCTTCCAGGAGGTGTCGGTGCCGATAACCAGCCGGTATACATCATTGCCGACACCATCAACCGCGTAGACGGTGCTGTTGCTGGCGTAGTCGGCGTCAAAGGCGACGCTCAACGAAGCAGCCGCCACAACGGGCACGCCAGCTGGAATTGAAGACCAGCTGCCGCCGCTATCGGCGGAGCGGTAGACAAGACCACTAGCAGTATCACCGAGAAGCAGCGTGCTGTCATTCGCGTAGTCGGGTGACTTCGCGAAGCTAAAGGCAGGACCGGTTGCCCCGCTTAGCCCCTTGTTTGACCAGGTAGTACCGTTGTTCTTGGAAATCCTTGCATTGGTGCCTTGCCCAACAATGAGGGTGGACGAGTCAAGCACTATCCAGCTACCGGTGAAAACGCCCGGTGCGGTTAGCTGTGCCTTGAACCAGCCCCCACCGTTGGTGGAACGGTATATCGCGGGAGTCGCTGTATCCGCCAGGAACACGGCAGAGTCGCTGGCAAAATCGGGCGAGAACTGGACTGCGGTCGTCGCTGCCACGATAGCGGCATTGGTGAACACGCGGTTCCACTGGCTGCCGTCATACTTCCACACACTGTTCTGAGCAGCACCAGTAGCATCTGTGACCATGAAGTAGGTACTATCGTTAGCATAGTCAGGTGAGACCGCCAGGTTGGTTATCTGGTTGATGTCGGTGTTAATCATCGAGAGGTCGTTCCAGCTAACACCGGCGTCGGTGGTCTGGGCGACCGATGACTCGTCAAGGAAAGCAGCCTGGACAGTCGCTATCCACGCCGTGCCGCTGTCGAGGTAGTCATCAGCCATGACGAGGTATTTAGCGGTAACACCAGTGATTTGGGCAATATCCTTGCTGCTCGCCTGCCAGGTAGTGCCGTTATCGGCGCTGCGGTAGACATTGGCATTTGCCGTACCGGTCGCCAGTATCTTGCAGCTACCCGAGCTACCCGCTACCGCCACGCTGGTGATAGGGGTGGCCGCAGCCAGGACGTCGGTGTCAATAACGGTGCCGCCGACAACGCGGTAGACATCGCCACCTGTACCATTGATGCCCACAAAGAGGTCGTTGGCTCCAAAGGTGGAAACATAGTCAGCAGGAAAGGCGATATCAGCTACCGTGCTGGTTGCGGCGACAATCAGTGTATCATGGATCCAGGCAGCCCCGCCGTAGGAATAGGTAACAGACGTAGTAGCAAGAATAGTACTTATCGCAATCGCCTGCGGCGTGCCTTCAGTGGCGAAGTTGGGCGAGACAGCAACCGCTGTTACGACGCGACCGGCAAAGCCGGCAAGAAACCCCGTTGATGCCCAGGACTGGCCGAAGCTGTCCTGCATCATAAACACATCCCCAGCACTGCCGATGTAGATGAAGTGATTGCCACCGCTATAGCCGACCGCCAGGGCGGTAACAGCAGCAGCGGGTGAAACCAGCGTCACGAAGGTGGCGCCGGCATCGCTGGAGCGGAAGACATCGGTGCCATCGGTAATATAGAGGATGTTGGCGTCTTCAGGAGAGCAGGCGATGGCCGTTAGAGGTAGTGCCGACACGTACCCATCGGTTGAGGTACTGCAGCGAGACCAAGTGCGCCCGCCATCGGTGGACTTGTACAGGTCATCGGTTTCGGCGATATCCCAATAGGCATAGAGCGTGCCGTCTACCGCCATCTCCATGGGGCCGGTACCGGCAGTTACCCCGAGAGCCGGGCCCACGATGTAGCCGCCGAGGCCAGCCGCTCGCGGGTAGGACATGGTCGTCCATGCCTCACCACCTGCCGCCGCCGGAGTTACCGCCGCGCCTATCATCAGGCTCGCGAGCAGCACTACCGTTAGCAGCAGGCTAAGTATTTTAGGTAATTTAGTTTTCATCGACTTTGAATTTTCCTCCTTACAAGGATATACCTCTGTCTCCACAAATAAACACACACAACCCACACCTCCCCTTCATGGAAACAGGGTCACTTTTCGGGTTCCGGTTGCTTCTATCCGAAGCTCTCCCTTGCGGGCTCTTACCATCGCACCACCTCCTTCCCTAACATAATACCATAATACCATACCCTGTCAAGTAGGTACATAGCCCACTATAGCACAAAGTTCATATTTGTCAAGTTTTAGTCTCTTCCCCTACGCTATTCCCCTGATGACACCGATAACCCTGCCCTGAATCTCAACGTTTTCCGGTTTAACATATATTGGCCGCATCCGGCTGTTTGCCGGCTGGAGACGGACGCGCCCCGGCCCGGCATAGACCTTCTTCAGGGTCGCTTCCTGCTCCGCCTTGAGCCACACCGCCGCCATCTCCCCGTTCTCCACCACGTTTACATACTGCATCAGGACGATGTCACCATCACTTACCAGGGCATCCACCATCGATGACCCCTTTACCCTGAGGGCATAAATCCCTTCCCGCCCCCGGGTCAACTCCCCGGCTACCACCACCGTCTCCGCACCGGCGCTGACATCCCAGGTATCCGGGGCGGGCACCGGGACCGGCTCCCCCGCCGCTATCCAGCCGATAACGGGGACCTCAACCACCCCGGCCCGGGGAGACGGGGAAAGCAGCCTGATGCCCCGCGACAGGCCGGGACGGCGCCTTAGATACCCCTCTCTCTCCAGGGCACTCAGGTTATAGCTTGCCACCGAGGTCGAGCTAATCCCGCAGCCGGCCATGATGTCCCTGAGGCTGGGCGAGTAGCCATTTTCCTCCCCGAAGCGGCGCATAAAATCAAGCATCCGCTGCTGCCTGGTTGACAGTGTCATCTTCCCTCACCGGTCGCTTATGTCGAACATCTGTGCTACTTTAGCCCGGTTACGAGCGTTTGTCAAGCGCCGCCACCGGCAAAGACCCCCCAAAAACACGACAAAACTGCATTGACGCTGGCAGAACATTTGTGCTACTTTTGGGGACGCTATGGAAACAGACGAAATTAAACTGGACCTGCCGCCGGAGTACTGCCACTACCGTGACGAGGGCTGCGAAATCTCAAGCTCCTGCCTCAACTGCCCGCTTCCCCGCTGCATCTACGACCAGCCCGGGGGCAGGCGGCGCTGGCTGAAGAAGCACCGCAACTACCAGATAATAAAGTCGGCAGCCACCCGGGGCCTGGGGGTAAAGGAGCTGGCGGCGGAGTATAACCTCAGCCAGCGGACCATCCAGCGGGTACTGAAGAAGGCGCATTAGTTTGCACCGAGGGTGCATCCCAATACATTAAGTATTTGCGCTAAAGCGCAAAGGGAGGCATGAGACATGGCTATGAATGAGGCCACTATTACCCAATTCATTAACGAGGGGTCTGGGGTTTCCCCAGTGCCTCTGCAGCTTGCCCAGATGGACCGTGACCGCATGAAGGCATACCGGGAAAGGCTTGCCTTCTACCAGGGCACTCACTGGGAGGGCAGACCCGCACTCCGTGGGGAGAAACGGCTTACCTTTAACTATGCCAAGACCCTGGTGGACAAGGTCACGAGCTACCTGATGAGCGGCCTCGATTTCGCCGTGGACGCCCTTGAAGACTCCGACGAAGCCCGGAGTAGGGCACGGGCAGCCGAGGCGGCCCTATATCAAGTTTACGAAGCCAACCACTTAGACCAGCTCGACTTCGATACCGAGGTCGACTGCGCCGTCCTGGGAGACGCTTGTTTCAAGGTCACCTGGGACGTCGGCGATAAAGCGGTGCGTGTCACCGCCCCCGACGTCCAGGGCATCTACGCCTGGTGGCTGGGGGACGACGTCTCCCGGGTGTGGCGGGTAGCCTCGAAATACACCCTGACCGCTGAAGAGGTAAAGATACTCTACGGCATCACCCCGAAGGGAAAGGCAGCGACCCTGGTCGAAGTCTGGACGAACCAGGTCTTCGAGCTCTGGCTCGATAATGCCATCGTCGAGAGCAAACCCAACCCCTACGGCTTTATCCCGTTTATCATCTTCCCCAACCTCCGGGAGCCCAAAAAGTTCTGGGGGGCATCCGATATACCGCAAATCATGGAGACGCAGCGGGAGCTCAACCGGGCGATGAGCCAGCTCTCACGTATCCTGGAGCTCTCGGGTAATCCCATCGCCGTCCTGGAGAACGTCGAGGAGTCGGAGGACATCGCCGTCAAACCCGGGGCGGTCTGGAATATCCCCGAGGACGCCAAGGCCTATCTTTTAGACCTCCTGCAGGGGGGCGGCGTCAGGATGCACATTGAGTATATCGACCTTCTCTACCGCACCCTGCACGATATCGGGGAGTCCCCCCGGGCGGCCTTCGGGGGCATCGAGCGGGACCTCTCCGGGGTAGCTCTTGAAATCGAGCTGCACCCGCTCCTCCAGAAGGTCAAGCGAAAGAGGGTCATCCGGACCGCTGCCTACAACCGGCGGAACGAGATGGTCCTTAAGCTCCTGGAGAAATACGCCGGCGCAAACTTTGGAGCCAACCACCTCCGTCTGGTCTGGGGGCCGGTGCTGCCCCAGGACCTGGCCCGCCAGGTGCAGAGCGAGCAGCTCATGGTCCAGGCCGGCATCCACTCCCGGAGACGGGCGATGGACGAATTAGGGGTAGTGGACCCCGAGACCGAGTTTACCAGGTGGCTCGAGGAGAGGAGCCGAATCCTCTCCATGAATAGAGACTTTAACGCCAAATCCACCAGGGGCGGAGCGCGTGAGAGAGCTGTAGAAGCACTGGGGATACCCCAGACCCCAAGGGGGGACACACTCCGTGAGGAGATAGGGGATGCCTCAAATAATCTTTGCTTTTACCTTCAACACGGACACCAAGGAGGCTGCCTTCTCGGGGAATATCGGGATACAGCCCGCCCTCGGAATACTCCAGCAGCTCGCCATCGCCGATGCGGTGAAGAAGGCGGCAGCAGCGCACACTTCCAGTGAGGAGCAGAGACACTGGGGATACCCCAGACCCCGAGACAAGGGGGAGCAGGGAGAGTCTAAGGGGGGCGCAGCCCCTCTTTAATAAAATACTTCCCCCTTTCCTTTGAAGGAGAGGGGGATAAAGGGAGTGAGGTGGAGAAACGATATGCGGCTACTTAAGTTAGCTATAGAAACCCAGCGATGGGACCTGGCGGCGCACACCATCGTCCTCGCCGCTGCCATGACTTTGAACAATAGGGAGAGCAGGGGGAACACACTCCGTGAGGAGATAGGGGATGCCAGCAAAGAGAAAAAAAGACGGCCCGACAGGCAATCAAAACATCAATAACACTGGGGAAACCCCAGACCCCAACTTCTATAGAAAGCATAGCTTCTACGGCAAAGTCCTTGACGAGGCAGAGCGGCTCGACCTTGAAGCGGCCGCCGGCGTTGATGGAATTGACGATGAGATTGCCCTGCTCAGGGTCAAGCTAAAGTCAGTCCTGGCAAGCGACCCGGATAACATCAAGCTCATCATGCAGGCGACCAATGCCTTAGCCCGCCTGGTCAAGACAAGATACCATATTACCAGAGAGCAGAAGAAGGGACTCAAGGAGGCAATCGGTAATGTCATCCGCGACATCGCCATCCCGCTCGGAATCGGAGCCGGGACCATCCTCGGTAAATAGGCTGAGGCCCTACCAGCAGGAGGTCGCCCAGGCGGTGCTTTCAAGCGTCTTTAACCGGAAGGGGCTCACCTTCTCGGTGGAGATGGCGCGGCAGGCCGGCAAGAACGAGCTCTCCTCTCAGCTCGAGCTGCTGCTGTTGACCCTCTACATAGCAAAGCCCAAAAACCTGGTCAAGTGCTCCCCGACCTTCAAGCCGCAGACGGTTATCTCGATGATGCGGCTTAAAGACCGCTTGAACGACGCCGGCTTTGGCGGCATCTGGACATCGGAGCTGGGCTACATCATCAGGCTGGGTAATGCCCGGGTCATTTTCCTCTCCGCCGACGAGTCTTCCAATGTGGTGGGGAATACCGCCCACATCCTCCTGGAGATAGACGAGTCCCAGGACGTCTCGAAGGAGAAGTACACCAAGGAGTTCAAGCCGATGGGGGCTACCACCAACGTCACCACCGTCCACTACGGGACGACCTGGGACGACAGCACCCTGCTCGAGGAAGTCAAGCAGACCAACCTGGAACTGGAGAGAACCGACGGCTTAAAAAGGCACTTCCGCTACGACTGGCAGGAAGTGGCTAAATATAACCCCGAATACCTGTCCTATGTCGAGGCCGAGAGAGAGCGCCTGGGTGAGGACCACCCGCTCTTCTTAACCCAGTACCGGCTGCTGCCCATCAGGGGCGGCGGCGGTTTCCTGTCTCATGAGCAGCGGGCGCAGCTCCAGGGGGAGCACTCCCGCTGCCACCAGGCCGAGCCGGGTAAGACCTATGTCGCCGGCATCGACCTGGCCGGTGAGGCCGAGGAGGCCGAAGAGGCCATGCTGCGGGCTTTAAAGCCCCGCCGGGACTCGACAGTAGTCACCATCGGCGAGCTCGATTTCCAATTGGGGTCTGGGGTTTCCCCAGTGCCCCTGCAGCCCCGCATCAAGGTCGTGGAGCACTACCGGTGGACGGGGAAGAAACACGCCGAGCTTTATCCCCAGCTCGTCGATATCCTCAAGAATGTCTGGAAATGTAAGAAGGTAATCGTCGACGCTACCGGGGTCGGCCAGCCGGTGGCATCGTTTCTTAAAAGCTCCCTGGGCAGCCGGGTGGAGCCCTTTACCTTTTCTACCCCGTCAAAGTCGGAGCTGGGCTTCGGGCTGCTGGCAGCCATCAACTCGGGCCGGCTGAAGATGTACCGGAGGGATGGCTCGGATGAATTTAAGGAGTTCTGGTTTGAGATGGAACGGGCAAAAAGCCGGTACCGCCCCAGCCAGACGATAAACTTCTATGTCGACCCGGGAGAGGGACACGACGACTTCCTGATGAGCCTGGCACTCCTGGTTAAAGCCACCAGCCATTACTCCCCGCGCGGGGCTAAGGGGAGTATCCCTAGTAGACAGCGCTTCTTCTCCCCAGGAGGAAGCCGATAAGGAGGAGCAGCAGCCCCCCGAGGCCGCAAAGAAAATACAAAAACCATCCTGTCAGCTCAAAGGCAAAACCAACATCGAATGACCCCGCCGTTGTCCACCCGCTCTCGTTGGAGGCGCCATCTACCGCCTTTACCCTCCAGTAGTAGGGGGCGTCCTTCTTGCTCGACTCCAGCTTTTCCTCCCTGGTGAGGGTGTACTCCGACGCGGTGATTCCTCCCTTATCCAGGACAATGGAGTCCGCGCTAAAGTCCTCCGCAGAGGCAATCTGAAGACGGTAGGTTACGCCGCTGGGGTCGGTAACCTCCTCCCAGTCAAAGTAAGCGGTTGATTTTGCCTTGGCGTCCATCTGCGGCAGCAGCGGCACCGGTACCAGCGGCGCGGCCGCCTCCATAACAAAGGACGACGTCACGATGTTGATGCCGTCGGTCGCCGTTATGGTATGGGCCCCCGCCGTGCTTTCCGGAACGGTAAAGGTGGCCGAAAAAGCCCCCGCAGCGTCAGCCGTAACCGTCGCCACCACCACCGGCTCCGTGGCATAGGTGACGGTCACCGTGGCGTTAGCTATAAACCCCTTACCGCTGACGGTAAGCTCCATGCCGGCATGGCCCGGCGCCGCCTGGCTCGTAGCCGTGCCGAGGCTGATACCCGCGGAAACAGCCAGGTTGGCATCAGCTTCGTTGGTACCGTCGCTGGCTTCCACCTTATAGGTACCATTGACCGCGGTAGGGATTGTAAAGACAGCGCTGAAGCTGCCCTCGCTATCACTCTTAAAGGTGGCCGGGGTTGTCGCAACCGCGGTGCCGTTAAAAGTAATCTCTATTGACCTCGTGGAGCGAAAGCCGGTGCCGCCGACCGTTATCCCGGTCCCGGCCGCCCCTGAGGCGGGGGTAAGGGTTACTGCCGGCTCCACGGTGAAGTCAGCCTCAGCCTCGCTACCCGATTCGTCCGTAACGGTTACGGCATGGTTGCCCTTGCTGCTCTCAGGGATAATGACCGTGCAGCTAAAGTCACCATCGCTATCCGTCTCCTCATCACCACTCTCAATCGCCACCTCATCACCCGCGTACTCGACGGTAATTTCCTCTTCACTCGCAAACCCTTCACCCGTAATCTCAACCCCGGTGCCTACCGCCCCCTCGTCAGGGTCCAACGCAATCTCACCGGTACCGGCTACGGTAAAGGTATCGATGGCTTCGATATTCCCCTCCCTGTAATAGGTGGCATAGACATAGTAGGTACCGCCGTGCACGTTTTCATCGTCACTACCATCGGTGAGCTCGTCAGGCACATTGAAATAGGTAGAAATTTCCCCTTCCATGCCCTCGAGGGTATAGGCATAAACTACTTTCAACTCTTCATAGGCATCAAGGTCATCGATGTCCTCACCCACACCGGCATCTTCACCGGAGAAGTAGAGGTAAACTGCTGCCCCGGCGGTATAGTTGTAACCGGTGACATCAATACGGTCGTCAATTTCACCTTCATCAGGACTGACATTGAGATACTCAGCCGCCAGGGCCGGAGTGGCGGGAACGGCTGCCCCCAGCAGCGCCAGGATAACGGCCAGCACCAGGATGCCGGCAAACCTGTTACTTTTCATCTGATAACCACCCTCCTCATTCCTCCCCTCCCCGTGAGAGGGAGAAATTCTTTATTCGCCGGGGCTTAACCCCACTCAGATAAGTTTTTTCCTGGCACCAGGCCGGGGGCTATAGGTGCCGGCGAAGTTATCCAGGACATCCTTTCGAATCAGCCAGGTATTGTGAATCTTCGCCGCCGGTATATCCCCCTGCCGGCAGAGCCGCTTCACCGTCTCCGGGTGGACCTTGAGCCGGCGCCCGGCCTCTATCACATTTAAATAGTTATCCAGCAGCGTCATCATAAAAGTGCCACTTTGTTAAAACAATAATAACCCCGGCGGGCCCTTTTGTCAAGTTCGCCCCGTTGGGAAATTTGTCCCGGCCGGAGTCATCGTGCTATTATATGATAGCCAAGTTTGCACCTTCGGTGCAAAACGGGAGGAGGGAAGGGATAATACATTTTGTATTTGCGCTAAAGCGCAAAAGACTGAAACAGGCCCTTTCTCGCCGGCGGAAGCGCCACATCGTTGACGGCAGCCGGTTACAATCAGCGGTGCTGGTGCCCATTTTCCAAAAGGAGGGGCAGTACCATGTCCTGCTCACCCAGCGGACAGACAAGGTGAAGGAGCACAAGGGCGAGATATCCTTTCCCGGCGGGGCCTGTGAAGAGACAGACGTCACCCTGGTAAACACCGCCCTGAGGGAAAGTACCGAGGAAATAGGCCTGGCGGCAGAGGCGGTGGAGGTGCTGGGAAGTCTGGATGATACCGTCAGCCGGACCTCGAATTATATTATCTCCCCCTTCGTCGGTCTTATCCCCTGGCCGTACCGGTTTAAGATGAACAGGGACGAAACCGCGGAGATAATCGAGGTGCCCCTCCCGGTGCTGCTGAACGGAGGCTCCATGCATAGGGAAAAGGAGCTTATCGACGGCGAAGAGATGACCTCTTACTCCTATCACTACCAGGGGAAGGTAATCTGGGGGGCTACCGCCAGAATCCTGCACCAGTTCCTGGATATCTTCTCTCACCTTCAATAGCACCCTTAGCCTTGACCTTTATCCGCCCGGGCTTGACCTGCTGATAAAGTTCCTCAACTATCCTTATACATTATTATTAATTTTCCTGAAGATATATTGACATGGTTTATAAAATAATCTATAATACTTTGTGAGCCGGAGAGAGAGATGGCAGGCAAGGACTACTACAGCATTTTAGGAGTCAAGCGGGACGCCAGTGAGCGGGAGCTAAAACAGGCTTACCGGCGGCTGGCGCGCAAGTACCACCCCGATGTTAACCCGGGTGACAGCTCAGCGGAGGCAAAGTTCAAGGAAATAAACGAGGCTTACGAGGTCCTCTCCGACCCGGAAAACCGGCGTAAGTACGACCAGTTCGGCGAACGCTGGCAGCATGCCGACCAGTTCGCCCGCGCAGGCAGGCAGCAAGCACCGTTCGGGGACTTCAGCCCGGGCGGCGGCACCAGCTTTCACTTCACCGGTGACGACCTGGGGAGCCTGTTCGGCGACCTGTTCGGCGGTTTCGGGGCTCAAGCCGGGCAACCGCGCTTCACCGAAGACATCCGGGCCAGCAAGAAGGCCCTCGATATCGAGTACCCGGTCGAGGCAACCCTGGAGGAAGCCTATCACGGGGCCAGCCGCCTCCTCTCCTTCGAGGACGGCCGGCGCCTTGAGGTCAAGATTCCCCCCGGAGTGAAGGACGGCTCCCGGGTGCGCATCTCCGGCAAGGGGAGGCAGGGACGCCGGGGGGCCAGGGGGAACCTTTACCTGGTGCTCTCGGTCAAGCCACACCCCATGTTTCAACGAAGTGGCGACGATTTACACGTGGAGGTCAAGGTCCCGCTCGTGGTGGCAATGCTGGGCGGTGAGGTCCAGGTGCCCTTCCCTAAGGGAAAGCTGGCGCTGAAGGTCCCGCCCGAGACGCAGAACGGCCGTGTCTTTCGCCTGGCGGGACGGGGGATGCCCCACCTGGGTAACTCCTCCCGCGGTGACCTGCTGGCAAAGGTGAATGTCACATTACCGACCAGCCTTTCCGCAAAGGAAAAGGAGCTCTTTAAACAGCTTGGCGAACTCAGGCCAGCCCGGTAGGATGTGAGGGAAATGGAATTAGATGACAGCGAACCCCGTTACGTAATAAGTATCGCCGCCAGAATGGTAGGAGTGCGGACTTACACCCTGCGCTACTACGAAAAGGTGGGCGTCGTCGAGCCGTCCCGGTCCCCGGGTAACATCCGTCTCTATTCGGAGCAGGACATCGCCCGGCTCCGCACGGCGAAGACCCTGATGGACGATATGGGGGTTAACCTGGCCGGGGTGGAGGTTATTATGAGGATAGCACAGCATACGGCTGACCTGCAGCACCGCCTTGAGGAGCTTGAGGCAGAGCTGGGGGAACTCCACCAGCCCCCTATCTCCTCACGGGGTGTGCCCCCCCCTGGGCTTTAGTTTGGCACTTGCCTGTGATAATATAAAAAGAACTAAATGAGGGAGGTTTTCGTATGGTAGACTGGCAGGTAACCGCAACCACGATTTACTGTGATGCGGTGGATGCAGACCCAACCATCATGGTACACAAGGACAGGTCGACAAGTTGCACCGGCTATAAGAAGTATGGTGAGAATATTTCCAAGGAAGCGGCTCATGATCTGAGGGAGAAAGGGAAAAAGCTGGGCAGGGCGCTCAAGTGCGAGGGCCCGGAATGCTCCCGGGTCATCGAGTACCGCGACAAACTCTTTGCCGAGGAGAAAGCCAGGGCAAAAAGCTAATTAATGGGAACGTGGTTTGATGGGACAGGAAAGGTTTACCGAGCAGGCACAGGAGGCACTGGCTCTCTCTCAGGAGCTGGTCAAACAGTACCGTCATAGCCAGTGGGACGTGGAGCATATCCTGCTGGCACTGCTCCAGCAGGAGAAGGGGCTGGTCAGCGGCATCCTGCGGGAGCTGGGGGTCGATGCGGAGGCAGTGAGGCAGAGGGTGGAGACGGTCCTCGCGCAAAACCCCCGTGTTGACTACGAAGCGACACAAATATATGCCACCCCGCGTATTGCACGGCTTATAGAGGCAGCGGCATCCGAGGCCGACCGGCTCAAAGACGAGTTCATCAGCACCGAACACCTGCTGATTGCCATGGCCGGGGAGGAGCGGGGAGAGGCAGCCGGCATCCTGAAGGGCTTCGATATTGACCAGGAGAAGGTTTACCTTGCCCTGCAGAAGCTTCGCGGCGGGCACCGGGTCACCGACGCCAGGGCGGAGAGTAAATACCGCTCCCTGGAAAAGTACGGTCGTGACCTGACCGAGATGGCCCGCCAGGGTAAGCTTGACCCCGTTATCGGTCGTGAGGAAGAGGTCAAGCGGGTGATGCAGATACTCACGCGGCGGACCAAGAACAACCCGGTAATCGTGGGTGATGCCGGGGTAGGCAAAACGGCTATCGCCGAGGGGCTGGCGCAGAAGATTGCCAGCGACGATGTTCCCGATTCGCTCAAGGGCCACCGGATAGTGGCCCTTGATATGGGGTCACTGGTGGCGGGAAGCAAGTTCCGCGGCGAGTTCGAGGAGCGGCTCAAGGCGGTGATGGAGGAGGTGCGGGAGTCCCGGGGCGAGGTCATCCTGTTCATCGACGAGATTCATACCATCGTCGGGGCCGGTGCCGCTGAAGGGGCCATCGACGCCGGCAACATGCTCAAGCCGGCACTGGCCCATGGAGAGCTGCAGTGCGTCGGGGCGACCACCCTCGACGAGTACCGTAAATTTATCGAGAAGGACAGGGCCCTGGAGCGGCGCCTCCAGCCGATATTTGTCGGTGAGCCCGGCATCGAGGCAACGATTGAGATGCTTAAGGGGCTGCGCCCCAGATACGAGGCCCACCACAAAATCAAAATCAGTGATGAGGCGCTTACGGCAGCCGCCAAACTCAGCCAGCGCTACATCTCGGACAGGTTCCTGCCGGATAAAGCCATCGACCTTGTTGACGAGGCGGCAAGCAAGATTAAGATTGATACCCAGAGCGCCCCGCCCGAGGTCAAGGCCCTGGAGCAGAAACTCAAGCGGCTGACCAACGAGGAGGAGGCAGCTTCACAGCGCCAGGACTACGAACACGCCGCCCGGCTCAAGAGTGAGCGGCTGCGCCTGGAGGAGGAGTATAACCAGGCCAGGGGCGACTGGCTCAAGCGAGAGAAGATTGACGAGGTGGTGGACGAGGAGGATATCGCCCGGCTCATCTCCAGCTGGACCGGCATCCCGGTGTCCCAGATGCTGGAGGGTGAGGCGGACAAGCTGCTCAACATGGAAGAGCAGATTCACCAGCGGCTGGTAAACCAGGAGGAGGCAGTCACCGCCATCTGTGAGGCCATCAGGAGAAGCCGCGCCGGGCTCAAGGACCCCCGGCGGCCCATCGGCAGCTTTATCTTCCTGGGTCCTACCGGCGTCGGCAAGACCGAGCTGGCACGCACCCTGGCACAGTTTCTCTTTGACGATGAGAATGCCATGGTGCGGCTCGATATGTCAGAGTACCAGGAAAAACACACCGTATCCCGCCTTATCGGCGCCCCCCCGGGCTACGTCGGCTTTGAGGAGGGGGGACAGCTCACCGAAGCGGTGCGGCGGCGCCCCTACCGCGTCGTCCTGCTGGACGAGGTCGAAAAGGCCCATCCCGATGTATTCAATACCCTGCTCCAGATACTTGACGACGGGCGCCTAACCGATGGCCACGGGCGAACGGTAGATTTCAAGAATACCGTCATTATTATGACCAGCAACGTCGGCGTCGAAACCATCAGGCAGGAGATGGCTCTTGGTTTTGCCGCCCGGAAAGACGCCGCCCAGCGCGAGAAAGGCTCCTACGACGCCATGAAGGAGAAGGTGCTGGCGGAGGTGAAGAAGACCTTCCGCCCTGAATTCATTAACCGGATAGATGAAATTATAGTCTTCCACCAGCTAACCGAGGAGCAACTGAGGAGCATCGTCGACTTGATGGTAAATGACCTCAAGGCGCGCCTGGCGGAGCGCAAACTGGAAGTGGAACTGACCCCGGAGGCAAAGTCCTGGCTGGCTAACACCGGCTATGACCCGGTTTACGGGGCACGCCCGCTGCGGCGGGCCATCGAGCGCTACGTGGAAAACCCGCTGTCAACCCGGCTGCTCAAAGGCGAGTTCAAGCCCGGTGACATGGTTACTATCGACCTCAAAGATGGGAGTTTGACCTTCACCACCGGAGCTGCCGCCAGAGTAGCGCCGTAAAATCCTGATACCTTACAAAGCTTGAGCCGACCCGGAGCAACCTTGATTCTGCGCTCTGAAATCTGATTTCAGCGTAACAAGGGGCACACTTCCAGTGAGGAGAAGAGGGTAAGTAACCTGAGGTAGGATACATCTTGAACTCCGGCACCAGGTGGGACAAACTGATACAAATACTGGGGAAGTGGGAATACCTTATCGGTATTCTGGGCATCCTCCTCACTATCGGGATGGCGGTGGCCATTATCCTCTTCTGGGAAGAGGTGCGAGTTCTTGAACATTACGGCTATATCGGGGTCTTCGTCATCAGTGCCTTTGGTGGCGCCACCATTCTGGCCCCGGTGCCGATGACCCCGGTGGTGTTTGCCCTGGGTGGGGTGCTCAACCCGGCACTCGTCGGGGCCGCCGCCGGTCTGGGTGAGACCATCGGTGGTCTGGCTATCTACATGACGGGTTACGGCGGCGGCACGGCCCTCATCGATACAAACCACGGCAGAATTCAGGCAGTCTACTCCCGGGTGCTGGTATGGATGAGAAGAAGAGGGGGGGGGACCCTCTTCCTCCTCTCGGCGGTAGTCAACCCCTTCTTCTACCCTGCAGGACTGGCGGCCGGGGCACTCCGCTTCGGGGTGAAACGGTACTTCTTCATCTGCTGGGGAGGAAAAACAATCAAGGGTATGACGGTCGCCTTCGCTGGCTATCTCGGGTTACGTGCCCTCTTCGGGGCGCTGGGTATCCCGGTATAAAAAGGGCAGGTAAGTACCGGCGCTGGCTTGCGTTCCCTTCCGTTTTCTGCTAAATTGGATATGTTTCACGGGGCTGTAGTTCAGCTGGGAGAACGTTTGACTGGCAGTCAAAAGGTCAGGGGTTCGAGTCCCCTCAGCTCCACTTTTACATCAGGTTACCCCGCCGCCTCCAGAATTTTTGCGTATGGACACAACCCGACAGATAATAGATTACGCCAGCCGCCTGTTTGATGTCTCCTGTAGTTTATCATGAGCCCGGCAATGATAGCCGCCCGGTCAGGACTCTTTACTTCCGCCAGCCGCTTCGCGGAGCCCTGACGCATAGCTCTGAAAGGTCGCCGCGTCAAAGAGCACGAAAACCACTTCCTTAATCGAGGTGACGCCTTCCCGCAGGAAGGAAACCACCGCGTTTATGGCTACCCTTGCTGCCTCGGTTACCGGATAACCGTAGGCGCCGGTGCTTATCGACGGAAAAGAGACGCTACTCAAACCATTCTCCGCTGCCGCTTTGAGGCTCTCCCGGTAGGCACTGGCCAGCAGCTTTTGCTCTTCCCGACTACCCCCTCGCCAGACGGGGCCAACGGTATGAATAACAAACCCCGCCTTGAGATTCCCCCCCCGGGTAATCACCGCTTTACCGGCGGGCAGCCGCCCCTGCCGGCTCACGATTTGCCGGCATTCCTCCAGGATAGCAGCCCCCCCGGCACGGTGGATGGCACCATCAACCCCACCACCCCCCATCAGGCTTGAGTTGGCGGCATTAACGATGGCATCCGTGGCCTGCCGGGTAATGTCCCCCTGAACGACGGACACTCTGGCCCCATTAACGCTCACTGCTTTCGCCTGCTTTTCCATGGCTCCACTATCCATAGCTATCCCCTTTTTGCTGACAGCGAGTCTCCCCTCTACGGCTTCCCGGCTGGCTAAGAGACTGGAGGCCCCTGGCGTATCTCCTACTCAGGCAGAGACAGCGGAAGCTCGGGCTGAGCCCCTTCACGCAATATATCCTTGGCGATACCGATGAAATCGCGGAAGAGGGGGTTAGGACGGTGAGGACGAGAGCTGAACTCGGGATGGAACTGGCAGCCCACCATCCACGGGTGGCCGGTCAGTTCGCAAACTTCAACCAGCCTGCCGTCGGGGGACAGCCCGCTAGAGACCATTCCTGCCTCTTCAAAGCGGGTGCGAAACTCATTATTGAACTCGTAGCGATGTCGATGACGCTCATGGATAAGGCTCTGCCCATAAGCCCGGGCAGCATGACTACCCGGGGCCAGCTGGCAGGGATAGTTGCCCAGCCGCATGGTGCCGCCTTTGTCCCTTATTTCCTTCTGTTCAGGGAGGAGGTCAATTACCGGGTAGGGGGTGGAGGGGTTAAACTCGGTGGAATCGGCTTCCGGTAAACCCAGGATATGGCGCGCAAACTCAATCACCATGACCTGCATCCCCAGGCACAGCCCCAGGTAGGGAATCCTGTTCTCCCGGGCGTAGGTGGCCGCTTTTACCATGCCCTCTATCCCCCTGATGCCAAAACCACCGGGGACGATAATGCCCTGGGCGGAGCGAAGCAGCGCCCCGGTGCCATCCTGCTCCAGGGCCTCAGAATGGACCCACATCAGATTAATATCTCGATTGTGGTACAGGGTGGCGTGGTGAAGCGCCTCCCGGACTGAAAAATAGGCATCTCTTAACTCTATATACTTGCCCACCAGGGCAATATTAACCGGTTCATGGGGGGCTTTGAGCTGATGGACCATATCCTGCCACTGACTCAAGTCTGCCTTATCGGTGTTAAGCCCGAGCTTCTCCACGACCAACTGCCCCAGTCCCTCTTCCTCCAGCACCAGCGGCACCTCATAGATAGTAGATGCCGTCGGCATGGGGATGACCGCCTGCCGGTCAACATCGCAGAAGAGGGATATCTTGTCCTTTATCCCCTCTGAGATGGGGTAATCACTGCGGCAGACGATAATATCGGGCTGGACCCCCATCCCCCTGAGCTCGTTAACACTGTGCTGGGTCGGCTTGGTCTTTAGCTCCTGGGTAGAGATGAGATAGGGGAGGAAGGTAACATGGACATAGAGCACGTTGTCCCGGCCGACATCGTTTCGCATCTGCCTGATAGCCTCGATAAAGGGGCGGCCCTCGATATCACCCACCGTGCCCCCGATCTCAGCAATAACCACATCAGCCCCGGAACTCCCGGCTAACCCCGTAAACCGCGCCTTTATCTCATTGGTGACATGGGGTATCACCTGAATGGTGCCGCCGAGGAACTCACCCCGCCTCTCCCGGGCAGTAACCGAGCTATAGATTTGCCCCGAGGTAACATTGGACTCAGCCGTAAGGTTAACATCGATGAAACGCTCGTAATGACCCAGGTCAAGGTCGGTTTCAGCCCCGTCCTGCGTGACAAATACCTCACCATGTTGATAGGGCGACATCGTTCCCGGGTCAACATTGAGATAGGGGTCAAGCTTCTGGACCGAGACGCTAACCTGGCGGCTTTTGAGGAGGGTGCCAATTGAGGCGACGGTGATGCCTTTACCAACAGAACTAACTACACCACCGGTAACAAATATGTACTTCGCCATTCAAAGAACCAGTTGCCTAACTCTCAAAGGTCTTTGTGTAATTGATGAGCGCACTGCGGTGAAAGCCCAGGCGCTCAAAGAAATGCTGCAGCCTGGTATTACGTTCTCCAACAACCATACGTACCGTCTCAATCTCTTCAGCCTGACAGTGGTCCAGCAGCGCATTAACCAGTTTGCCGGCAATACCCTGCCCCTGATAGTCAGGGTCAACAACCATCATGTGCGTAAGGGCCACCTCAATAATCGGGATGCCCACATAGGTCAAGCGGCACCAGATAAAGCCAACAACCTGACCGTTGGCTTCAGCGACAAAACTCAGGTCAAGTGGCCCTCCAAGGTCAGCGGTAACCATATCCCGATAAGTAACAAGACCCTGCTCCCCGCTGATTTTCCTGTCAATCGCTAGAATAGTATCAATATCGCTACGCGCTACCCGCCTGATGCTCACGCCGCTCTTTTTCACGTTAGCCACAGTGATTCTCTCCTTACCTCATTTCTGGATAAACCGGCTGGCTGACAGTATAAGACTACAATAGTTCCCTGCCCCCTGTCAATGAGAAGTGCGGCAGGCCAAGAGAGCCTCTCGCTAAAGGCAAACAGGGACTTAAGGGGTGGCTTACACTTCCTTAAGCCTATAACACCTTGGAGTAGTCAATAAGCTCGCCGCGGCGGAAGTGCATCCGCTCGAAGAAGTCCCGTAACTGGCTGTCGCGCTCGTTAACTGTTACCCGCACCGTCTTTATCCCTTTAGCCTGGCAGTTCTCCAGCAGCGCATCGACCAGCCTGGAGGCGATACCCTTCCGCCAGTAGTCAGGGTCAACTCCCAGAATTTGAATCAGGCCTGCCTCAGTAACCGGTTCACCCACATATGCCAGCCGGGCCAGGATAAAGCCCACAACCTGACCGTTAGCTTCAGCGACAAAACTCAGGTCAAGCACCCCTCCCAGGTAGTCGGTAAGGAGGTTAGTGTAGGTAACGGCCCGCCGCACCCCGCTAATCTTGCGGTCAATCTCCAGTACCGCATCGATGTCCTCCGGCTCCATAGGTCGGGTTACCACCTTCGTCTCAGTAGCAGCCATGATAGTTCCCTCCTTCCTTAAAATCCATCGTAGTCCAGGAATGCACCACATTATAGACCTTTATTTGCTTTTGTCAATGGGTAAAATGCGGGGATTTTCTCCTACTCCAATGAGGGAAATGAGGGCGCAGTCTAGGTTTGTACCGTATACTCCTGCCGTGACGCCAGGGCATGAGTTATCCGGTCAATAATAATCGCCAGGAGCACAATGCAGAGCCCGGCCTCGAAGCCGCGCCCCACCTCAATGCGGTTGATGGCCAGCAATACCTCCAGCCCCAGACCCCTGGCTCCAATCATCGATGCAATAACGACCATCGCCAGCGCCATCATTGTCGTCTGGTTAATCCCTACCATTATCGAGGGAATAGCCAGCGGTAACTGGACCTCAAACAGTATCTGCTGCGAGCTGGAACCGAAGGCACGGGCCGCCTCGACTACATCCGGCGACACCTGCCTGATGCCAACGTTGGTCAGCCGGATGACCGGTGGTACGGCGTAGATGATGGTAGCGAATACCGCCGGGACCTTGCCCAGTCCGAAGAACATCAAGGCCGGAATCAGGTAGACGAAGCTGGGCATCGTCTGCATAGCATCCAGGCCCGGTCTGATAATAGACTCGACAAGATTACTCCGGGCCATCACGATGCCGGTGGGAATACCCAGGGCCAGGGAGATAACTACCGCGGCGATGATGATGGCCAGCGTCATCATCGCTAAGTCCCAGTAGCCAAAACTACCAATCAGAACCAGAAATGCTGCCATCAGCAGCCCTGCCCACCACAGGCGCATGACACGCCAGGCAAGCAGTCCCACCAGCAGCACGATAACAAACCAGGGCAGCCAGAGAAGAAAACGCTCGATATAAAGCAGCCCGAACAGAATGCCGCTACCAACGACGTCAAAGAAGACAGCCCAGTTGGTGAGGAGCCAGCTCATCCCAGCGTCAATCCACTCCGCCAGCGGGATGCTAAGAAACTCGGGAAATTCAAACATCGGTCTTTGTCTCCTCCGCTGCTATCTCCCCAGCCTCTACCTTTGCAGCCTCCGCCCCCTCATCCGTTGTCTTCTCCCGAATCATGCTCCCCAGTACGGTGCTGGTGTACACCTCCCCTAGAAACTTCCCCTCGTCATCAACAACGGGGATAGGATACTCGGTGGAGGCGGCCAGGGGAAACAGGTCCTCCAGCAGCATATCAGGGGTGCAGGTAAGCGGGTCGGGTTCCAGCGCCTCCCCGAGGGAACTACCCCCCTTCTGGACCAGCTCTACCAGCCGCTTGAGGGTCACCAGCCCCAGCAGCTTACCTGTCCGGGCTACCAGAAAGGCGTTGTCCAGTCCGGTGGTCCCGAGGATGTGGATGGCCGCCTTGGGCCCCTGCCACTCGTAAAGGAGGACGTTAGGCTGCTCCATAATGTTCCCCGCGGTGAGCACCTTGGCTGGTGAAGCATCCTGCACGAATTCCCGGACATAGGCATCGCTAGGAGTAGTTATCACCTCCTCCGGCGTGCCAATCTGGATAATCTCGCCATCTCTCATAATAGCGATACGGTTTCCCAGCTTCAGGGCTTCATCAAGGTCATGGGTCACAAAGAGAATCGTTTTCTGAACCTCCGCCTGGATATTCAGGAGTTCATCCTGCATCTGGCGGCGAATCAGCGGGTCCAGCCCGCTGAAAGGCTCATCCATAAGCAGTATCTCGGGGTCGGTAGCCAGAGCCCTGGCTATCCCCACTCGCTGCTGCATCCCGCCACTGAGGGCACTGGGAGGATAGCTTTCCCACTCCTTGAGCCCTACTTTGGCAATCACTTCCCGCGCCCGGGCGTAGCGCTCCTCTCTGGCCACCCCCCTCACCTTCAACCCGTAAGCCACGTTATCGAGCACACTGCGGTGGGGAAACAGACCGAAATACTGAAAAATCATCCCCGTGGTGTGGCGGCGCAGCTCGATAAGCCGCTTACTGTTGTAACCACAGATATCCTCCCCGTCGATGAGGACCTTTCCCGCCGTGGGCTCAATGAGGCGGAGAATGCAGCGGATGAGGGTGGACTTACCGCTCCCCGACAGCCCCATAATGACGAAGAGTTCACCCCGGTTGACCTGGAAGGAGACATCACGCACCGCCAGCACGCAACCAGTTTCCTCCAGAAGGGACTCCTTGCTGGCGGTGCGCTTTTCCGAATTGATTATCTCCTTGGCATCACTGCCGAAGACCTTCCACAGCCCGCCGACCTCAATACAGACTTCACCGTTCTGTGAAAGGTTGCTATTCTTCAAAGCTGTTTTTTCTCCTCACCGCTAACCCTGATTGTTCAGGGTAGGGCCGCCTTAACCTTGCTGGCTACATCAGATGGCACCCAGCTAGTCCACAACGACTCGTACTCTTTTAAGAACCAGATAGCCGCCTCCCCGGTGCTTGCTTTGTTTTCTCGCATGTAAGCCAGGGCTTTATTGCACTGGGCAGTAGTACTCTCGTAATTGCGGAGAAATTCCACTACCTCAGGAGCCCTATCCAGAAGGCTGGCATGAACCACGATATTAACCTTGTTGGCCGGATAGGCACAGGCGCAGGTGGTCTCCCATATCTCCTTATCATAGGGCGGTTCTTCAATCTTGGTCATGTCATATTTGCCCAGAGCCCAGGTTGGTTCCCAGTAGTAACCAAGCCACGGCTCGCCCTTTTCATAGGCACCGGCCATGGAACCAGACAGGGCGGCATCCGAGCCGGCGAGAAAGTCAGTATAGTATTCATCCAGCCCGTAGACCTTGAGCTTTTCACTATTGATACCTGTGCATTCCCAGCCGGGGACGGAGTTCACAAAGCGTCCCTTGGTCGGGTCTTCAGGGTCTTTGAACAGCTCCCAGTACTTGGGTAAATCGTCAATGGATTTGAGGTCAGGCGCCATCGGCTCTATGCCCCGTGCCGCATCACCCTCAATGACATAGGTCGGCACCAGCCACCCCTGCCAGTTATCAAGGAAGTTACCCCCCAGGTCAACTACCTCACCAGCGGCGATGTGTTTATCATAAGCCTCCTGCTGGTTCTCTACCCAGCATTCCATCTCTACATCTATATCCCCGCGTGCTAAACCTTCAAACAGAGCAATTGTCGCACCGGGGACGAATTCCGACTCCGGATAACCATAGCCGTTTTCGACAATAAAAGCGGCGATGCGGTTATGCACCTGAACACTGTCCCAGCCGACATCAGCAAAGACAAGAGGCTCCGGTGCCGGCGTTGGCTCCGGTGCCGCGGCACAACCGGCAAAGGGCAACAGGATAAGTAAAGCGCCAAGGGCAATCATGAGAACCTTAATACCTGGTTTCCGTTTTATAATCACCAGTATTACCTCCCTAATTTAGCAAAAATTCTTACCTTCAAAATAACTCCCGGCTGAAGACACCCGGGGAACTTAAACGGGGATAAATAACCTTGATGGATAGAAAGTGGCCTGGAGATTAACTGAGGAACTTCAAAGGAGTAAAGAGGAGTTGGCAAGGATTCTGGTGCCGGAAGATATGGCTACATCCTTCAGGTATCCGGTTCACCCATATTTCTTTAATCCCCCTCTCATCTTATTCCCTTAAGCCTGCCCCTTCCTCAGCAGACCGGCCGCGGGCCAACAACTTCGCCATTCTAAACGGTCTCCCCCCGGCCTGTCAAGTCAAACGCCGGCCTGGCCCCCGGCCCCAGCAAGGTCACCCCGGTTAGGTCCGCTTGTCCTTCCCTCACCGGCAGTGTTAGAATCAGCAGGGAGCAATTAATACCGTGTCTGGAAATAAACATCCCGCCAATGCCAAATCAGCCATCGATGAGGTGCGCCTGCGCCACCTCACCGTGGACGAAGCCCTGATGAAGCTGGACCGGTTCCTGAATGATGCCTTTGTGGCCGGTTTATACCGGGTCAAGGTAATTCACGGCAAGGGGACAGGGACACTGCGTGAGGCAGTCCGGGAGGAGCTCGCCACCCATTCCCTGGTCAAATCATACCGGCCCGGCGGCTACGGGGAGGGAGGCGCCGGGGTTACTATCGTGGAGCTGGCCCTCAAGTAGCAACCGCTCATTGAAAGAGCGCCGGTTTTTAGCTATAATGTCAGTAATTGTGGTGAGTGTAGCCCAGTGGTCTAAGGCGCCAGGTTGTGGCCCTGGATATCGAGGGTTCAAATCCCTCCACTCACCCCACTCAAGGCGCCTATAGCTCAGCGGACAGAGCATCGGTCTTCGGAACCGAGGGTCGTGGGTTCGAATCCCTCTAGGCGCGCCACTTTTTGAATCATCCTCTACTGCCGACATTTTCTTCGGGAAGGTAATGCCTTACGGGTTTCTCAGGCACTCATCGTGGTTATCAACGTTGCGCATGACGAAGCTGTCCCCATGCCGCTCAAAGGTCATCCGATACTTGCTGTCAACGTAGGCTTCAAAAACACCCGGCGTGCTCTCCACCGGATGACTGCGTAGTCCCGGGTGCCGGAAATCGACATCAAGAAGCCTTAGCGCTTTATCTACTTTCCGCTGTATCCCCTTAGGAAGATAGGCATACTGCTGCGTAAAGCGCCCGGTGAGCTCAACAGGCATTAGCTGTGGCTCTCACCGGTTTTATCTTGCTTCTTCTCAGCTTGTTTGTGAAGGAAGGCTACGGCATCCTCGGCACCGGGGAAGCGATGAACACGCCCCGCGCGGATATCCTCTTCGGCCTCCTTCTCGCCCTGCTGCCACCGCTCTGTCCAGAACCAGACCTGCTCTTTGTCTACCAGCTTTTTCACCTTAAGCACAATCTCACCATTCCTCACCTGGACATCAAGGAAGTCGCCTTCCTCTATATCGAGCTTCTGTCTCACCGACCTCGGCAGCGTCAGCTGTGCTTTCTTGCGTACCTGAACCAGGTCCGACATGGTCTCTCTCCTATTCTCCAACATTCTTACTTTCCTACCATAGACTACATCCCGAACAACTCAATGTCAAGCCGGTGGATTACTCCAGGGATAGCAGGCTGAGATAGGCTACGGTCGCATTTTTGTTTTATTATAAAAAAGCCCGCAACTCAGCGAAGGAAGGGATTATTGCGTCTTTCCTGACCAATAGTAGTCTTGGGGCCATGCCCCGGCAGGACCACCGTCTCATCCGGCATGGCGAGGAGCTTACTCCGTATACTTGAGATAAGCAGCCCGTAATCGCCGCCCGGGCCGTCGGTACGGCCGATGCCCATATTGAACAGCGTGTCCCCGCTGAAGACAGCGCCGTATCCGGCGATGCAAATACCATCGGGACTGTGGCCAGGGGTGTGCAGGACCTGAAAACTCAACTCACCAACGGCAATCGAATCGCCGTCCTGTAGCAGCCTGTCCGGCGGTGGCGGCGGCTCGAAGGTGGCATCGAAGGCAGCGAACCGGCGGTAATCATAACGCTGAATGATGCCGTCTCCAGCCGCGTGGAGCGCAAAACTGGCCCCGGTAAATTCCTGGACCAGCTTGATAGCCCCGATATGGTCGGGGTGGGCATGGGTAATGACGATGAGACCAATCCTGAGCCCCAGCTCGTCGATATTCTGCCGTATCCTGGCCGCGTCACCCGCCGGGTCGATAACCATGCCGTCCCGGGTCTGGTCCGCCCCGACGAGGTAGCAGTTGGTACCAAAGGGCATTATCTCCAGGGTGCGATATATCATCTTTACCATAATTCTTGCTAAACCGGGGCAAAGTCCTGGATATTGAGCCGCAACCTTTTCCCCCCACCCCAGCGGTCCATTTCCACATTATACACAATGTCCAGGGGCGAGGACACCTCCGCCAGATAGTCACCCACCCGGAAGGCTACCCCGTCCCATACCGTATTACCCTGCTCCAGCTTGAGCCTGAGGTGCTCGCCGCTGTTACCCATCGTGTGGCAGTCTATAACCTTCACCCCGCGGCTGAGGAAGGTGGGCACCGGATTGCCCTGACCAAAGGGGGCCAGCTGCCGGATTGCCTGAAAGGTATCCCCCCCGAGCTCAGGCAGGGTTACCTCAGCCTCGACATCCAGCCGGGGGCGGAGGTCAACCCCCTCCAGCTGGGCAACCGCCAGTTCCAGAAGGCGCTGCTTCAGGCGGGGCAGGTTCCTGGTGGGCAGGGTAAAACCGGCCGCCCGGGAATGGCCGCCGAAATGGGAGAGAAGGTCACTGCACTGCTGTAAGGCAAGGACAATGTTAAACTCGGGGATGCTGCGGCAGCTGCCGCTGCTCACCTGCTCACCGCTTTTGACAATAATGGTGGGGCGGTAGAACTCCTCAGATAACCTGCCCGCTACCAGCCCGACGATTCCAGCGGGATAGTCCTTATCACTGGCGAGCAGCAGCGGTGAAACCCCCTCCGCTAATATCTGCTCCCTGGCCCTGGTCATTACCCTCTCGGTCAGCCGCTGCCGTTCGGTGTTTTTCTGCTCCAGCCACATGGTTAACCCCTCCGCCTCCGGCGGTGAGTCGGTCATCAGCAGCCTGTAGCTGCTCAGGGCATGTGCCACCCTGCCCGCCGCATTCAGCCGCGGGGCGATAACCCAGGAGATACTCTCCGAGTCAACGCTGCCCGGGGGGAGCCCTGCCCGGGTCATTATCTCTCTAAGCCCCAGGCGGGGGCTGGCATTAATCGACTTCAGCCCTTCTTTAACCAGGTATCTATTCTCCTCGAGCAGCGGCACCATATCAGCGACTGTGCCCAGGGCGACCAGGTCCAGCATCCCTTCAAGCTCCGCCTCCTTGCCAAGACCCCGGAGCAGTGCCTGAAGCAGCTTATAGGCGACGCCAACGCCGGCTAGCTCCAGGAAGGGATAAGCCGAACCAGGCAGCCTGGGATTAACCGTCGCCACGGCAGGTGGGGTTTCCGGCAGTGGCGTATGGTGGTCAGTGATAATTATATCCAGCCCCATCCGCCTCGCCCGCTCGACCTCAGGGATAGCGGAAATCCCGCAGTCAACGGTAACAACCAGGCTGACCCCCTCCCGGTAGAGCTTCTCCAAGGCAGCCGTCCTAAGCCCGTAGCCTTCGGTCATGCGGTGGGGTATGTAGGGGACAACGTCAGCACCGAGAGATTCCATCCCCTGTACCAGCAGCGCCGTAGCGGTGATGCCATCGACATCAAAGTCGCCATAGACAGCGACCTTTTCCCCCGAGAGCAGGGCCTGATAGAGCCGGGCTACCGCCGGTTCTATCCCCGGCAACAGGAAGGGGTCGGCCAGCAGGTGCCTGTCAGCGGCAATGAACGATTCCCGCCGGGCCGGGTCAGTGAGCCCGCGGTTACAGAGGAGCTGGGCTATCAGGGGGGAAGGGGCGGAGGCCCCCGCCAGGTATTTACTCCCCGCCGGGGGGAGAAGATTCCAGCGACTATGTTTCAAGCCCGTGCCCCGGAGTACCGTTTAAATATCAGGACCGAGTTGTGACCGCCAAAGCCAAAGGAGTTGGACAGGGTCGCACTAACCCGGGCACGACGGGCGACATTAGGCACATAATCTAAATCACACTCAGGGTCGGGGTGAGTAAGGTTTATGGTCGGTGGTATTACCCCACCCTGGATAACCATAACACATATTGCCGCCTCAACTGCCCCGGCCCCCCCCAGCAGATGCCCCATCATCGACTTGGTCGAGCTTATCGGGACCCTGTAGGCATAGCTGCCAAACACGGTCTTTATCGCCGCCGTTTCCATCCGGTCGTTTAGAGGGGTCGAGGTGCCATGGGCATTGATATAGTCAATTTCAGTAGCCTTAAGGCCCGCTTTATCCAGCGCAATCCGCATCGCCCTGGCAGCACCCTCTCCATCTTCAGCCGGCTGGGTGATGTGGTAGGCATCGCCACTGGCGCCGTAGGCAGCAACTTCAGCCAGGATATTTGCCCCGCGCCGCTGAGCCAGGGAAAGGTCCTCCAGGACAAGAACCGCTGCCCCCTCCCCTATAACAAAGCCGTCGCGCTCAGCATCGAAGGGGCGGGAGGCCAGCTCCGGCTGGCTGTTCCGGGTGGATATGGCTCTATTAGCATTAAAGGCAGCAATCCCTATCGGGGTGATTATCGATTCGCTGCCACCGGCGAGCATCACCTCGGCATCGCCACGCCGGATAGTCTCACAGGCAACGCCAACCGCATCCGAGCCGCTGGAGCAGGAAGAGACGGTGCCGAAGTTCGGCCCCTTAGCCCCGAGCACGATTGATACCTGGGCGGAGGCGTTGTCAGCCGCCATCATCGGTGCCAGGAAGGGGCTTACCCGGTCCGGCCCTCTATTTACCAGCACCCTCACCTGCTCTGCCAGCGTAATCAGCCCTCCAGCCCCGCTGCCGATAATGACTCCAATCCTGTCCTGGTTGGCGGGGCCAATCTTCAGCCCCGCCTGCTCCACCGCCTGCAGACTGGCGGCTACTGCCAGCTGGGCAAAGCGGTCCATGTGGCGGGCGGCCTTGCGGCTGACGTAGTCAGCAGGCTCAAATCCCTTCACCTCACCGGCAAACCTGGTCTCAAGGGGTTCGGGGTCAAAGAGGGTGATGTAGTCAATGCCGGACTTGCCGGCGGCAAGCGCTTCCCCGGTCGCCGCCGCACTCAGGCCCAGCGGACTCAGAATACCTATCCCCGTAACTACTACCCGGTTATCTGCTCCCGGCACAACCTTCAGACCTCAAATATAACTCACCCCACTATTTTTACCACAATTACAGCTCGTCTGCAAGGCTCGCTGGTCCCCGGTTCTACGTCAATAAGTGTGAAACTCTGACCTCACAGCCTGGGTTAGCAGCCAATATCCTCATCCGGAAGTTATCCATGTTGCGGTAGCCATAAGCCATCCTCTTTATGGTCTTAATGCGATTGT
>Ga0210003_1000466_pt1 | contig 36838 bp, 23 predicted proteins | sample LantaG_FD_182804 | JGI IMG/M metagenome (GOLD analysis project Ga0210003, IMG submission 182804) | Deep subsurface microbial communities from Baltic Sea to uncover new lineages of life (NeLLi) - Landsort_02402 metaG (SPAdes) (version 2) | ecosystem: Environmental > Aquatic > Marine > Oceanic >...
CTCAAGGAGGGGCGATGGTGTATAGTTCTCAACGCCAAGAGCTTTTTCGCCTCGGTAAACACCGGTCGTGGCGGTCGTGGCATCGTTCACATCGTCAAAGTTGGTACCCAGGTACACATCGTGATGAACCGTGTAATCCCCTGGCATCCAGGCAAGATTGGCATCCCGGTAAACATCAAGCTGGCCATAACCCGGGTTGGCACCCCAGGCCAGTTCCAATTTTCCCACCGGGCCGCCTGAGGTATACTGTCTTGCTATCTCGTTGCCCGTCAAAGCCCTGTCGTAGACAATAAAGTCATCTATCGTGCCCGAGAAATCGCCATCGATGTGGGTCTCTGCGCCTATCTTAAAAGGCTTGTTCCGAACGCCGACCAGCGTGCTGTCGACAACACTATTGGACTCGGCCAGCAAACCGTTGCAATAAATACTGATGGTACCTGCAATCTCGTCCTTGACGAAGGCCCAGTGGGTCCAGCCCCCGATAGCGGTGCTGCCGTAGTCCCACGTCAATACATCATTGCTATCGTTGCCTGCCCGCCAGATTAGCCCACTGCTGTCGAAGTTAACCAGCAACCGCGAATCGCCGCCATTGGCATCCAATATCGGGCTCGAGGGCTCCTTTGTCCAGAAGATGATTCCTACGCCGTCGGTGACTCTGCTGAGCGTAGCAGTTGGGACCCAAATCGCCGTATCATCGCTGATGTCCAGCGAGCCTCCCCATTGACCTGCGGGGTCCCACGCCGGGGGTCCGCCGGCCGGCATATCGACAAAGCCGTCGTTCTGAAAGTTGGAAGAATCATAGGCAATATAACCCTCGGTTTCATCCAGCTTGTACCAGAGAGTATTATTCGGGTCAATGATGAGAGTCTGGCTCGTGAAGCTCCAGACCTGCCCTTTCCACTTCGTCAGACCATTGACCTCATCGATTCGCCAGTAGTAATCGGTCAGGTAATCAAAATCGCACGGGTCGTAGCTGGTTTCGCCAAGCGGATTGTTTGCCTTATACTCGCTTGCAGCCGTGGTGGCATTCTTCACCTGGTCGTAATCCGTACCGAAGTACACATCGTGCGAAGCCGCAAAGCAGCCCGGCGACCAGTTGAGAATCGACTCGTTCAGAACCGCCTTCTCACCGTCGGCCGGCACAGGGTCGAAGGCATTGCCGTCGTTAATTGTAAGCTGCCACGTTTGGCCCTTGTGGACACCGTCGCCGACCTCATCGACCCGCCAATAGTACGTGTTGCCTGGTAGAAGCAGTTCCTCCTCGCCGGCATCGTACGTATTGGGTCCTTGTCCACCCCTGTAGGCAACCGAAGACGTGGTGGCGTCATCGACGTCGTCGAAATCCGTGCCGAAGTAGACATCATGCTGGGTAGCGGAGTCTCCCGGCGTCCAGCTAAGAACGACATCGGGGCACAGATTCTGCGTGCCGTCGGCAGGGTCGGGTCTCCATGCCACTTCCGTATCGCCGCCTGTATAATACAGTCTTAACACCTCGCCATCCGACAACGCCTCGTCATAGAGCCTGAAATCATCCACCTTGGCCTTCAAATGGTTCAAATGGGAGCTTGAGGCCCCTATCTTGAATACAAATCCCGCTTTGGCTAACTCGGTCGGCAGGACCGTGCTCAAGGTGTTGTCGACCGCACTTTTTGATGCCGCCGGCACGCCATCCAGATAAATCCTGATATTGCCGGCCGTCTCGTCCTTGACAAAGGTCCACAGGTGCCAGCCTTCGAGCTCCTCGACGTTGCCGCCGTCCCACCTCAGCGTGTCGTTGCTATCGTTGCCTGCCTGCCACAGTACCTCGGTATCGGGTGCGGTACCAATGGCAGCCGTGATGCGGAAAGGTTCCTCCCAGCCGCAGGCGGCATCGAAGGTCCAGTTTTGCCCAACTCTCCACGCGTCCTTCAGCCACAGGCTGACGGTTATACCGTCGCTGACCGTGTTCAGCGCGGACTTGGGAACATTAATCCGCGTGTCGTCAAAGAAGACCAGGCACCCGCCGTAACGCCCGCCGTCAGGCTCCCAGGTGACGGTCAACTCTTCCGGGTACATCGTGATAGTCCCATCATAGTTGTAGCCGGAAGAATCCTCGGTGCTAAGGCCTGCACCGTCATCCAGCTTGTACCAGAGCACAAAGCTGGCGTCCGCCGGCTGCAGCGCATCGCTCAGAGCCAATACGGACAAAACAAAAAGAATCAAAAAGGTAAGTTTCCTACACATCGCGATCCTCCTTTCAAATAAAACCATAATTCTACTTCTCTCTATATCTATTTTCGCACAATAACGTCCTTCTCTGCTCGAGACTCTCCTGGTTCGTTACAATGTATGCTTATCTCAACAGACTCAATGCCTGCGGAATTTGCCGAGTTCTTGTTTTCGTCGCAGTCCCGGAGTCTGGACATAGCAAAAAATCCTTACCGAGCCACCTTCCTCACCAGCCGGACGACACTCCGTTGCAGTTGCGGTGATATAAACAGTAACGCCGCCCTTTTAGTGACGAGCGCACAAACCCTTCCTCACAGCTTACCATATATGATATGAGCCTATAGGCCCCGTGTCAAGCTTTTTTTTGCCGAATATTGCCACAAGGGGAGCAAAAAAGGAGCAAATGGGCTCAGACAACCTTTTTTCGGTCTGTTTGTCGGCCTCAGTGTCATTTTTTTCGAACTGCTTAAAATATGGGGCCGCAAGCATACCGCCTGCGGCCCCCCAAAAACTGCTCAAATCATCAAGCCCGTGATTACTGCCGAACGAGCTTGTGCTGCGGTCCTAAGACCGGAACGGTCATTTCTTTTGCTGTGAGACCCACCAGTAACCTCTGATGTTTGGCGGCCTGATATCCGGACCAACACGTCCACAGCCCCAGAGGTAGTCGTTGTAGTTGTTCACCCGGTTGGGTCCGTACACGCCCATCACAGCGGCACGGACACGGACTATTCCTCTTCTGGGTTTTGGTTGTCTCAACTGCATCGCCCTGAACCAGGCCGAACGGATAGGAAGTGGTCGTCTCCACCACTGACCGAGCATCTGGTCCGCAAACGCGTAGCCAAAGCCCGACGAATCGTAAGCGACGGTATGGTAGCCAAGCAGCAGGTGCAGCCCGTTGAACGAGCGAGCCCAGCGTCTTGGATACGGCTCCCACCAGTATTTGTAGAGGACTTTGCAGGACAGCATGGCAAGCCATTCGAGGTTTTGATTGCCCCAGCCGCCTCTGCACCTCTGCGGTGGGCACTGCCACGGCCAGCAGCCGCAGCGCGCCGCGTCGCCCGTAGTAAGCCACTTGTCGTCGCGGTTAAGCCGGCTAAACGTAAAGTAACCGGGCGAGCCATGACCGATATAGAAGGTCATATCCACATTGTCAACGAACAAATGGTCCTGACCGGTTGGCCGGCATTGACGGTCCTTGAAATGTTTCTCCCAGGCCCACCAGCCTTCTCTGAGGAAGCGTCTCCCGCCGCCGCCCACACGCATGCGGTAATCGAAGCCCCGCTGATTGGAGGCGCCCATACGGCCACTGATGCCTCTTTCGGTGCCGAAGCTCGCCCGGGTCCATGCCAGCACGTCAATACTGCAGTTAATCTGGACGGGCGAGTTAATGTCATTGGTGTCGGACGCCCAGGCCTCGACGCCGTTGGCGTCTGTGACAATTACGCATAGTGTCTCGCTGTCGACGCTTTCATTCGGGTCATTTGGGTCGGGATGTACTATCGGGTAATAAACGCTGCTTCCATCCTCGCCGCTCAGGTCGGTCGTGGAAGAATACCAGGCAAAAGTGTGGGGTCCCGTACCGCCGGTGACATTTGCCGAGGCGTTTATTGTGTTGCCGTCAACGACCTGCATATCCAGCGTCACAGAGGGCACAAAGCCGGGGTCGTTGGTAGCCGGAACAAGCACCCGCAGCAGTACGGTCTCGCCGCCCTCGATGACGGCCTCTCCGCCGCAGTCGTAGTAGGGGATAATTACCCCGACATCGCTTGCCGACAAAGGCGGCGCATAGTAGACCAGCTCAATGTCGTTGGGCTGTACGACCAGTTCCGGGAACATCTGCTCAAACTTCTCCACCGCCTCGCTTTCGGATATTAGGGTCACGTTCCTGCCCGTCTCCAGCTCACGCTGCGAATACAACACCTCAGTTGCATCGCCATACGAGTTGAACGAGACACTAACCTGTGCTCCCGGTCCGATTAGCGGGATACCTTCGAGGCTGAAGTCGTAAACGACCTGGGTATCAATGTTGACGTCTTCGACGACGGGCAGGTCATTTACGTCATCATAGGCGTTGAACTGGGTGTTGACAATTCCGGGCTCCGGTTCCTGGTTTGCGAACATGCTGGCCAGACCGGCATTGGCCAGGGCATCGGCAACTGCACTCAGGGCGTCATTGTCGGGGTAGGGGCTGATGCCGTTTATGCCGTCAAAGTCGAAACCCTCGAACAAATTCGGGTCGGCGTTGTCATTGCTGTCGTTTATCAACTCATCAATCAAGTTCGAGTCGAGAATCTCGTCCATAGGCAAAGCCTGGAAGTTATTCGGGTCCATATAGCTGCCCACGCCATTTGCCTCGTGAATGTCACTCGGTGAAAGTCCCAGTTGGGTGGCGAGGGACATAGCCTGTGCCGGGGTGAGGCCGGAGATGTTGACTCTATAGACGGGCAGTTGCGTCGGAGGCGGCGGTTCCGACTCCAGCCAGTTGCTTGCCACTACGGCAATATCCTTGAAATTAACGTTGCCGTCGCCTGTAAGGTCGCCCTCAATGGCCGCCGCCGGGCTGACCAGGCAAAGCGTCAACACCAACGCCGGGCACAGCAGGCTTACAAAAACACGAAAGTCTCTTTCCTTCATTTTCGTTTTCATAGTCTTTCTCCTTCTAAGAAACCATCAAAAACAGTCCGAAGTATCCCTGCCGGCGTGAAGGAGAGTGTGGGGATTTGCCCTCTTGCTTGCTGATGTCACAGGATAATCCATTTCGGGGCGATTGCTGCCGAAGCTACATAAGGGACATACGGAACGCAGAAACTCACCGTATCTATTTTCGCATTACCACGTCCTCCTCTGCTTGAGACTCTCCTCATTCGTTAAGATATATGCTTATCTCAGCAGACTCGATACTCGCCGAGTTTGCCGAGTTCTTGTTTCCGCCGCAACCACAGAGTTTAACCATAGCTAATTCCTGATTGAGTCACCTTCCTCACCAGCCGGACAGCAGCCTCAGCAGTTGCGGTGATAATAGACAATAACGCCGTCGATACAGTGACAAGCGCATACCCTTCCTCATAGCGTGACATATAGGCTATGGTTCTGCGTACTCGGTGTCAAGTTTTTTTTCGCCGGAAATTACCGGACCGGCAAAATTTCTGAACAGTGGCTCAGGGGTCTTTTTCGCCCTGCCTGATGGTCCCGGAGCCGATTGCAGGGCCAATCCGGCAATGTTCCCTGGACCTCCTCCCCCTGATTTGAGGAATTTGCTCTTGACATTTCGCCGCGAATTGGCCAACCTATTTCAAGCTGGCATTCACTGGAAAACCCGGGGAGAAACTGCCTGTTGGCCACATCCTGAGCTGTCTTGACACGCCTGCAATGACTACGGAACAGAAGGAGTATGTGTGTCAGGTTAAATAGGCTTTTGCTGTTCTTTCAGCATGCTATGCAATTGTTCCATTGCCCAGCCGTCGTGAGCGTCGATTGTTTCGTCAATTTGCTTCATGATTTTTATAGTCTCATTCATAGCCGCTACAATCTTGCCGTAATGCTCAATATCTTCATGGGTCAGTTTCCGGCTTGGTTTTCTGCATGGTCAAAGCGGCCTGCAGTCGCTGCCGGGCCTGGGTGTAATCCGGACTGATTTCCACGGCCTTGCGATAGTGGTCGATTGCCTCGTCCAGCTCGCCCTTTAGCTCAAGAAGGTAGCCGAGGTTAAAGTGCATCTCGTGGTCGTCGGGCCTGGCTTCGAGCACGATGCGGCAGTGCTCTATCGCCCCATCTATTCTGCCGAGTTTGGCCAGGGCCAGGGCAAGCCGGCCGTGGGCGACTATGAAGTCAGGCTCAAGCCCAAGCGCCTGCTCATAGCACTCGACAGCCTGCTCAACCTGGCCCGCTTCGACCAGAACCGAGCCCAGATTGGCCCACGCCTCGGTGTAATCCGGCTTAATCTGTACGGCCCGGCGATACTCGGCGATAGACTCTTCGTATCGTGTTTTCTTTGCGAGGGCCAACGCGAGATTGTAGTGAGCCGCAGCAAACTTCGGCTTCAAGCGCAAGGCTTCACGGTAATGTTTAATCGCAGCATCAGTTTCACCGAGGTCACTGAGAGCGTTTCCAAGATTATTGTGAACTTCGGGGGAATTAGGCTTGAGCTCAAGGCTTTTTCGGTAGTGTTCGACGGCCTTATCGATTTGGTCTGCGTTTTCGAGAGCAAGTGCCAGATTGTTGTGCAGGATTGGACAGTCCGGTGATAAAGACAGCATATACTCGTAGTGGGCGACAGTATCGCGCCAGTAAACCAGGTAACGGCGTCCGGCGGCGATTTCGGCGCCGCCGACCAGCAATACTGCTGCCAGGGCGACGACGCCTCGCCAGCCAAAGCTTCGACCCGAACCACGCCGGAACCAGCACAGAAAAGCCGCTGCAGGCAGCAGAAAGCCCAGCATGGGCAAATAGACGTGCCTATCGGCGGCAATTACAGGGTGAAATCCGACAATTCCCAGGGTAGGAAAGACCGCCAAAAAAAAGAACAGCCAGCCTGCCAGCAAGGCACGCGTCCAACGCAAAGAGAGCAATAACAACAGTATCAGCACGCCTGTCCCAATAACACCGGCCAGCACCATCGGGTGCTCGAGAGTAAAAGGCGACGGGAAAGGATAAAACGCCGAGAGACGCACGGGCCAGATAAACTTGTGGAGATAAAATACAATGTTATGACAGATTGTCAGCGGAATCTGTAGATAGCCCTGCTGGCTCGGCATTATCACGTGAGCAGTGTTCCTCTGGGATACAAACGTGATGATTGCCGAAATGCCGGCAATAATAACGAAAGGGATTTTCTCAACGATAGCTTTTTTGCTGAGACGCTTCAGCGGCCAATAGTCCAAAACCAGCATGAGAAGCGGCACCGGCGTACTCGTCGGTTTGGACATCAGTGCCAGCACAAAAAACAGGATGGAAACGAGGTAGGATTTTATGTTCGCACTGCGGCAGAACCGGACGTAGAAAATCAGGCACCAAAGGCAAAAAAAAGCAGCCAACAGGGTTTTGCGTTCGGCTAACCACGGGATTGATTCAATCGTCAGCGGATGAACACCATAAACAACACCCACCATCCCAGCTACCAGCACGTCACCGAACAACAAATATAACAGAACCACCAACAATACACTGTTGGCCACGTGGAGTAAAAGACTTGTGCGACGAAACGGCATCAGATTATCCACTCGCCCGCCGGCGGCGTAATCGAGCATCAGCGATATCATAGCCAAAGGTTGATAGTATCCCCGCACCGTGGAGGGGTAGAGAACCTCACCCAGGAAACGCCGTGCAGAACCCAGGCTCGGATTCTGGACGAGTTGGTTCTCAAGAAGATACTGTTCATCATCCCACGAAAGTGCTTCGCAGGACAGCACCGGCCAATGCGCCGCCAGGACAACGCCGGCCACAACAGCAATTAGACCCACCAGAACAGCACGCTCGTGCAGCCGTCTTCGGTCCGATGTCTGGCTGATTTCATTACCCATCCGCTATTCCCAAAGACACTGGGCTCGGAGGCACTTAGCCATCGAACTTTTTGCCCGTCAGTTGCTCGTAGGCTTCAATGTATTTCTCACTGGTCCTTTGCCTGATATCGTCCGGCAGCTCCACGCCGGGGCCAGATTTATCGAAACTGATACTTTCCAGGTAATTTCGCACGAACTGCTTGTCGAAACTTTCCTGGTCTCTGCCTGCCTCGTATGTATCCGCGGGCCAGAACCGCGAAGAATCGGGCGTCAAAACCTCGTCAATAAGAATAATACTGCCGTCACTTACCCCCCACTCAAACTTAGTATCGGCGAGGATTATGCCTTTGCTCTCGGCATAGACACTTGCTGTCTGGAAAATATCGAGGCTTCTGTCGCGCACGTATTCGGCCCTTTCGGCGCCAAGAATATCGACGCACCTTTCAAAGCTGATATTCTCATCGTGCGTTCCCCGCTCGGCTTTGGTAGCCGGCGTGAATATCAGCTCCGGCAGCTTCTGGCACTGTTTCAATCCCGGCGGCAGCTTCACCCCACACACTGTGCCGTCGGTCTGGTATTGCTTCCAGCCCGACCCGGCCAGATAGCCGCGGACTACGCACTCTATCGGCAGGACCTTGACCTTTTTCACCACCATACTCCGACCGGCTAATTGCTCAGCATAATTGCAAAACGGCTCAGGCAGGCTGCTGACATCGTCGCTGATGAGATGATGGTCAATGTCCTTACTGAGAAAGTCGAACCAGAACAGCGAAATCTGCGTTAGTATCGTGCCCTTATGAGGTATACCGTTGGCCATAACCACATCAAACGCGCTTATTCGGTCGGTCGCCACTATCAGCAGCTTATCAGCCAGGTCATATATGTCACGCACCTTGCCGCGAGTTGGCTCGACCCCTGCTATATTTGTCTGCAATACTGTCTCAACCATGGCACCATTTCCCCTTATTTTATTCCAGCCAAAATCTTCGTTTCGTCCGATGTCCTTATCCTTGCGAAAGCGCGAATTCACCTGCCCTTCGCATTTGACTTGCCGCCTTCAGCTTCTGCTATCTGAGAATGAACGAATCCGAGAACTTTATCTTTCACCTTTTCGATGTCATCATCGGCGCCGAGCGTCTCGCAAATCGCTTCGAGGAAGCCGGCTTTCCTTATTCGTTTGAGCGTCGCCGTAAAATTCACGTCAAAGACCCACCCAAGCTGCAGAAGCTTCATATCATTCAGTGTCCGCAGCCTGACGTAGTCGGTTCTCCGTCCGTGCAAAATGTCCGCAATAATCTCAGGTGAGTAACCAGGTTCGTCGGGCAATTCCACTTCCAGCACAAACTGCTCCGCATTAGTCCTGTAAGCCCGGTAGAAGTTTGTCACGACATAGTACACGTCCAGCTTGTCGGCGTCACGTATCAATTTACAGTACAGCAGGGACCGGCCGTTTAGGTTGCCGGGGAGCTCTTTGAGGCCGTGATACTCGACTGCCCTTTCAATCAGCTCCCGTTCATCCGGTTGTATCCCATCAAGCACTCGGCCGTTTTGCAAAATCTCCAGGCCCAGCAGACAATGATTTACGCTTCTGGGGTCGTTGTATGTTCGATATTTCGCAAACTGCTCAAATCGGCCGACATCGTGGAGCAGGCCTATGGCCTCAGCTATTTGTTTCTGCCCGGCATCAAAGCCCAACTGCTCAGCCAGATACAACATCTCCCTGCGCGTCCGGCGGCTGTGGTCCTCCTTCAATTTCAAATTGGCGTTAACGTACCCATCGTCGCCGTAAAAGCCGGCCACGTAACCATCAAACCAGTCTTTGAGTTTCTCTAACTGTTCCTGTTTCACGGTCCACATCCTGCCAACACGGTACCACACAATGCTATTTTACAGCACCCCGCGGGAAAAGTTCAAACGGCATATTCAAAAACGCCTGCAATTATTGTATAATCTGCTCACCGTGAACTAAAGAACAGATATTTGAAGAGGCCGATGCTTAAAGAAAGAAGGAGATTATGCCCACGGTAAAGGATATAGCTGTCCGCAAGCCCTCCGATGAGGAGGCCCAGACCTGCAAGAACTGGCCTATCTGGACCTGCCAGCCCAGCACGTTCGACTGGGCCTATACCGAAAAGGAAACCTGCCTGGTCCTCGAAGGGAAAGTCAGTATCACCGACGGAAAGGACTCGGTCAGCTTCGGGCCGGGCGATATGGTGGTCTTCCCCCAGGACCTCGAATGCACCTGGCAGGTGCACGAACCCGTGAAAAAACACTACAACTTCGGCTAACAAGCCGGATGGCAGGACTGGGTCGGACGCCGTTTATCAATCGGCTCTACGGGTTTCTGCGACAGGCGGGCCGGATAGAACCGGAGTTGTCGCTAAAAGATAACATGGCAGAGGCTCGTCAGCGTCGTTGCCTTCAGTAACTGCCCGCTTTTTCGTTTTACTGAACCTTGCCTTTTTGCAGAACTGTATGCGGTCCGGGTCCTTCAAACCAAACCTGCGCATCTGGGTGACGCTGCTGGAACCGCGAATTCTCACGTTGCAGACCTTCGATTTCTTCAAGGTCGATGTCGGTTATACCCCATTTCCTGTCGGCTTTTGCAAGCGTCCAGACCAGCATTTGCGGTCCTTGAACCTTCGGGTCGCCGAGCTTCAAAGCGCCCGATACCGCCAGCGCCTCCTGCTCGTCCCACATTACCGAGACCAGCGAAAACCGCCAGTCCGGGTTCATCTGCGAAGGCTCACGCATCTGGCGCAAATCTCGCTCAGCCAACTGATAATCCGAAGAATAAGCCCTCTTAATAACGTCCAAACCTCCAGCCAGACAACCTTCAAACCACCCCTTCAGCACCCCATATACCTCGCGCACTTCATTCGGCGCCTTTGCGATGCTCTCTGGTTCAGCATCAACCGGCGGCATACCCTTGCGCAAAGCTTCGACCATCTGCTCAATTTCTTCCTCGCTGAACGTCCCTGCTATCACAGCCGCTCGCCGAATCGCGGTCATGACCGTAGGCGCCGAGACGACCTTACCGTCAATCGCAATCGCCAGAGGCTTGCTGATATTTGAACTCGTCAGTTTGTAAAACAGCGCCGCCCCTTTCTCATCGAACAGGAGCTTTACCATCGGCCTGCCGAGATTGTCTGTGCCCTTGTCAACCTTTGCCAGGCCCCAGCCCTGCTGGGGTAGCATCACATACTTCGGCTGTGAGCAGAGCAAGACATATCGCTTGCCCTTATATTCCGTCACAGGCAAATCACCTTTCACATCGTCTTTGATTTCAAACCATCGATAATTCTCGTCACCCGCTTCCGGCCCAACGGATTGCAGAACCTCACAGCATCGGCCGAACTCGGTTTCCGTCAGAGATGGCTGCCTGTCCGCCCCCACTTTCGGCACGACCCGAAACTCCAGCTTACTGCCGGCCGGTTTGAAGTTCTCAACTGTTGACCAATCGGAAATCCATCTAAGGGTTGCTGGCGGTTCTCCAGCAAGAACCGCTCTTCGATAACGCGCCTCCTCTCGCGCAGGGATATGTGGCTCATCAGATGTTGGCCATTGCCGCGTCGTACTCATGACCGTGAAATCAATCCGAACAGGTGCATCATTCTGTCCGGTCCAGGTCACATTCGATGAGGCTGTCCGGTCGTAGCTGCTGGCGTAGCCCAGCTTGCCGCTCTTTAACTCAGGCCCTTTACCGATGAACCGCCACTTGCCTTCAGAATCTTCAAGCACATACAATAAAGTCGCGCCCTGTTCGTTGCTGCTCCCAAAAGAGCCTATATGTGGCCAGCAAACTTCGTAAACTCTTGCGTCCTTCGGCCCAGTGGACCTAACCACTGCATAGCTGCTCCAACCCACATCTTGGCTCGGTGGCTGCTTATACACGCGTGCGACGGTGTGCATATACTGAGAGCTTAATCGTCTGTACCATTTATCAAACGGAGATAGCTGCCTTTCAAGCAGTACCCACTTGGGCGGGCTCCCTTCAGGCTGATACACAAACGCCCGGTCCATGGTGAAAACCGGCATACCTTTTCCATCTTCTCCTACCCACATCATATCACGACGGCCCCAAGCAAAGTCTGGACTGACCTGCGTAACTAGTTCCTGCCAGCTATCAGCCTGTGCCCGGATTTTTAGCCGCTGACCCAATTCTCTGATAATCGGCTTGGGCAACTGGTTATGAACCAGTCCTGCTTCACTGGTTTGGCCCACGGAGGCCGGCGCTTTTTCCAAAAGCCCCGGTATCGCATGGTCATGCTCAAGGTCTGGATTGGTTGCTGGTGCCTGGCGTTGCTCAAGGAACACTTTGGATTTTTGCCACAATGATTGGAAGACCGCCGGGTCGGTTAGGCCGTGTCCTTTTTGCAGGACATGCTTATTGGTAATACCGAAGTCTCCGGCCTCGGGTGACCGAAGGCCCGGGTCGAGGTCCAGCGATCCTGCCCCTTTCCGGCAATTCTCCGTATCCACGCCGTTGTTCCAGTAAGTATTGCCCCTGACCAGTGCCTTATACGCGCTCGATGAATCCTTTGTGAAGACAACTACACCCTTCGGGTTGCCCGTTATCACGTTCTTCTCCAGCACAAGCCGGCAACTCGGCTGCAGGCCAACGCCCACCTCGCCGCAATCCATAATAAGGTTATTCCGGACCTTCACGTCCGTTTGCGCAAAACCGCTTACGCCCACAAGGCCGCTGCCCATTATCACGTTGTTCTCAACCACGCCGTGGGCGCTCTTGTTGCCTAAGTAAACGCCCCGGTTGGCATTATTCATCACAAGGTTGTCACGCATGTCAAGCGTACCGCCGGTACTGCGCACGCCGTGGTATCTCGAGTTGCAGACGACGTTTCGGGTAATCTCAGCCGTAGCACCGGAGTAAAGCGAGATTCCCTGATGGCCCGACCCTGCGACAATGCTGTCGGCTATCGAGCCTTCGCTTCCCTCGCCGAAACAGACCGTGTACTCAAACCCCTCAAAGAGGCAGGATTCAATCCGAAGCTTTGAGAAACCGAGCGATTTTATTGCCACCGGACACCTTTTGAAGTTTCCCAGGGGGTAGAAGCGGCATTTTCTCACCTGCGCCTGACAATCTTGGACCGCCACGGCGAAAGGTGTTTCGCTGCGCTCACTGGTCGCCAACTGCCACTTGACTGTAATATCTTCGATTACCACCTTGCCTTTCTGGCCCGCCTTGACGAAAATCGCCGGCCCGTTGCTGGTAACCTCAAGAATACAGTCTTTGGCCGACTCGCCTTTCAACACCAACGGCTTGTCAATCGTAATCGGCTCGGTGTAAACCCCCGCTGGCAGCGTGACGACGCTTCCGGCCTCGGCCGCATCAATAAGACCCTGCAAACCTTCCCGGGCCTGTCGCTTCTGACTCTCCTGGCCGCTCCCTGCGTACCGCCACCTCAGTTTGCAGCCCTTGTCGTCCGCCTGCTCTATAACAACCCGGTAGCGCCTGCCTTCCTTCGTTGTGACCGTGATTTCTTCGGGCAGCACCTGACCTATTTTGTACCGGTAGAAATTACCCGTTACCGTGCCCAAGGGCACGTCCGCCGTCGCTGACCGCACACGAACCAAAGATTTGGAGTCGTAAACCAGGTCACCCTTGCCCAGTTTCTCAATCGCCGACCATATCTGCTGAGGATTAGTGTCGGCCTGCGGAACCTTGACAAGCTCGCCCGACGCCAGGTCCAGCATCATCGGTTCTTCATCAACATCCGGCAGAAAAACCTTTCTCTCTTTTCCCTCGTCTGGGCTGCCCGTTTGTACCTGCTTGCCGGCCCCACTCTTGATTAAAAGCTCCGCCGTTGCTACGTGCCCGTTCCCAGCGGCTAAATGTAGAGGCGTTTGGCCTTTATTATTCACCGCGTTTACATTCGCACCTCGCTCGATTAGAAACCCAACTAACCCCAGATGGCCGTTCGCCGCGGCGATGTGAAGCGGCGTATTACCTTCTGAATCTTCGGCGTTGACATCAAAGCCTTGAGACAAAAGCATCTGTGCCGTTTCCTGGTGCCCTCCCAGAACCGCCAGATGCAGCGGCCCTTGCGTTTTTGACAAACCTACGTCCGAATCTTGCCTCAACACCTCGGTGCTGTACAAATCCTGGTTATAGCCTTCGCCGCCTTCTTCCCCGTCGGCGCCCCAGCTTACTATTCTAAAGTCGCCTCCTCCTTCCGGGTAACGTTCATAGTAAAACTCGTTACCCCACGCATCTTTGAGTACATCGGCCCCCTTCACATAACCGCCCCGCGGATAATTCAGTACGTCGCTTGGCTGCTCAGTGAGCGCACACAGACCTTCTTCCTCAGTCGGATACCTGGCGCTGTCCAACTTAAATTCAATAACCTTTTGATGGAGCAACTTCAGGTTGTATATTGTCCTCGTCACTTTGGCCTTGGCCTGCGTGCCTTCAATTTCAATTTTCACATCGCTCTTTACCCCCGGCTTTAGTGAGACGTTTTTGAATTCGACCCATTGGTAAGGCCGTGTTTGGAACCGGACGTTTTTCAGATCCTCGAATCGCAGGTTGCTGAACTCTGCCAAGTAAGTTCGTGTAGTCATGCTGCCCGTGTAGCCCGCCCTGGCCCGTGACTTATGGATATTTCCTTTCGCATCTAATGCCACGATTTGCCACTGCACGCGGTGGTATCTATCTTCATCTTTGTTTAAATCAATCCGGACCCTCAGTGGAGTGTTTTTATCCCCGGATTGTTCAAGCGCAAATGTTGCCGGAGGGGCGGCTTCGGCGGATTGGGCCAGTAATTCGTTATGGTCAGCCTCGTGTTGTGTCTGCCAGGGACCTGCGGCAACTCCCACGCGCACCGTACATTTACCCTGAGTCTCGGGAAAATCGACCAGGGACATATACGTGTGCGTGGTCTTTGAAACTGATCGGAAGGTCTTGTCGAAAACATCCACTTGCCCTTTCAGCGCATCCCATTCGACACCAATCGGCTCTTGGCCCTGATAAGTGAATTGTGTGGCAAACTCTCTTACTAACCTGTTTTGGAGATTGGCTGTATGCTCTGTTTTCTCGTAAGGTCTTGTTGCCAACATCGTTCCATCCGGTTGCCACCATTGTTTACCTTCGCTGGGGTGCTCACAAACACCAATAAGCTCAACGGTCACGCCGTTGGACAATCTTGCCTTGAATTCAGTCTCCGATAGCTTGGTTCTTTCAGCATCTTGCTCCGGTACTGAAAGCAGCTTGTAGCTGACAAAGACCATGCTGTCTTCGACCTTGTTAACCTTCAGCACACCGATAGTACCGTCAGCACCTTTGAATGCCGCCAAATAGGGCCATTTCACCGATGTCGGCCCAATAAATTCAGTGTGCCATCTGGAGGCTCGAAATAAAAAACCAGGCAAGGAAGCTGCATCGTTCACCGTCCACAGGTCCATCTGAGGTTTGTTCTTCCTGCCCCGGCGGACGGTGTCCAACTTCATGTTCCATGCAAGTAAGCCAATGTCGTCTTCGTGCCCCGGGCCCGCCAATCGCGACCAGCTTAATAGCGGCGCATCTTTTGCAGCTTGGGACCTCTTTATAAACTCACCGGTTCTGAGGTTTAACGCTACATTGGCCGCATCGTGTTCGGGAGTAATTACCTTTTCGATAACCTCTGCGCCTTGAGAAGCGTCTGTTTCCCTATCCCCCATTGCCATCGGCAGCAGAATCGCTGCGGTAATTAAAATCGCAACCAGTCCCACAAAGCCGAGTTTGGCGCTTTTCGGAATCGATCGATTGAGAATACGCTTGATTCGACCTTTAAGCGCATTCTTCGATTCCACAACGCCTATCAGCCTTAAGCTCAGGACCGGTCTTTCAAACGCCAGCTTTGCCACGCTGACCAGCGTCTCCGGATACCAGCGGGCCTTTTCGCCCATTGCCACGAGCACCATCTCATCAACTGCCTGCTCCCGAACCCGTCGGATTACCGCGTTGGCCACCCACAAGAGCAGATTGTAGAAATAAACAATCTGCAGCAACGTCTGAAGCAGGTTCACCCACAAATCGCCGCGCTTAATATGTGCGAGCTCATGCATCAGAACCGCCCGCAGGTGCCGCGAGCCCAGGCTCGGCGCCAGATTAGCCGGCAGCAGGATTACCGGCCTAAACAGCCCGCAAACCGCAGGACTTGTCGCGCTGGATGAAACCTTCAGCTCAATCTTCGTCTTTACACCCATCTGCCGCCGGCAAAACTCCAGTGAATCGACCAGAAGTCCCTTCGCCTGCCTGGCTTGTGCCACAAGCTGCCGCACAAAAAACGCCCGCTGCAACAGCAGCAGCCCCATAGCAACGACGACAACCAGCCAAGCGAGAAATACAAGCCCCTGCCAGCTCAGCGCGGCGGTCTCTGCAGCTACTTCTATCGCTGTCGCGGGTGGCTGCAAGTGCTCGGCCGTACCTCGTGCAACATTTTCTGGAGGTGGCGCAGCGACCGTTACTTCGCCGAATCTCTCGACAGCAGATAGACGGACCGGCGCCGCGTTTTCCAGCGGTTCGGCCTTAAGCGTGGAATTTTCAGCCGTTCTTAACTGCTCCGCACTGACATACCGCAGCTTGTCGCCTATTACGCATCCGACACTTACCGGCGACGACATCGAGCTGGGCAGGACAAGTTTCACAAGTACCAGCATCCACAGCCAGTACCGAAAAACCGCCCGCACCTTCTTACGCAATACGAAATCCGCCAGAAGCAGCATTATCATAAGGACGCTGGACTGGAACAACATCGGCGCCGCAAACCGCACGAGCGCCTCTCCCATCGCATTGATATGTTCGAACATCAAGTTCATGATTTAGCCTCCCGATACTAAGCCATTGCTCTGGTTGGCTTCTTACAGCAGAGCTATTTTTTTCTCCGCGTGCTCGTTTTGCTGCGTTTTTTCTTAATCAGCGCCTCCAGCTCAACCAGGTCGTTTTTCGACAGGCTGCTGCTGTCCAGCAGAAACTGCATCATCGGAGTAAGTGCCCCGTTGAATGCCCTCTTGACGGTGCGCATAATCTCACCCTTTTGCGCCTGCTGTCTGGTGATAGCCGAGCGATACAGAATAAGATTGCGAATCCTTTTGGTCTTGAGCAGCCTCTTGGGGACCATTCGGTCCATAATCGTCTTGACCGTGCTGTAGCTCCAGTTCTTGCTGCCGGCGAGGGCCTCCTGGACTGTCGGCGCTGCGCAGGGTTCGTTCTCCCAGACAGCCTCAAATATCGCCCATTCTGCCTCTGTAAGCTCATAACGTCTCTTTGCCATATAGTCTCCTTTTTCTTTAATTGTGTCAAGTTTACTCTACAGATGTAAAGAACACAAGGCAAAAATAAAAAAATTTTCAAAAAAATTGCATGCCCGGCTGCCCCCTGTGCAGACCAATTAACTGGGCCAATACCAAAATCCCGCTTGACAGGAGGCCATTCTATTGCAATATAAATAATAGACCCGCAGAGTGGGGGCGTCTTGCCAAGGACGGGTAAAACGAAGACCTATGTGATTGTGAGACCACACATCCGGAGAACCGGTTCGCAAAGACCGGTTCAGGAGAACCTGTGAGTTCGATAAAAGGGTTCTGGCAGCACGAAAACGGCACAATCTACGCTGTCGAGAGCGACTCTTTCGGGAAAGTCTTAGGCGGTGTGGGCCCGCTCGACCCAAACGACCTGCGCGACCTCGAGGACTACGAGTACAAAACCGCCATTTTTGACTGGCTCCAAAGGGCGTTTGCCGAACACAAGCTCCGAAGGATAAACCTGGCTAAAAGCTGACCCAACCGCATTTTGGCGTCTGTATCCTTGCTTCACACCCACGGGGAATCTTCACCCTGATTTCTGTCCGGCAACAGCCAGTACCAGCGCAAAGACCTTCGACGCCTCGGCTTGCTTCAACGTTTTGGCGCACTCGTTCAGCGTAGCACCGCTTGTTTTTATATCATCAACAAGACAGACATTCCGCCCGGCAAACGGGTGTCCTCGCCGCACCGAAAAAGCCCCTGCAACATTTCTGGCGCGGGCTGCGGGACTGGTCATCGTCGGTTGTGCCCTCGTCCGCCGAATCCTCACAAGCTCCGTGCTGACATCTGCTTTGTGGTGATTCAATCTCCTGGCGATTATCAGGGCCTGGTTATACCCCCGCACCAGCCGCCTCGACCAGTGAAGCGGTACGGGGACAAATAATTCTATTTCGTTGTAAAACCCGGCGCCTTCAAGCGCCGAATTGGCTAAAAAGCTCAAAACAGAGTCCAGCTCCGTCCGGCCTTTCTTGAAGAAAAGTATCATCTGCCGCAGACTCTGCGAATATACGCCGGCTCGTGCGATTTGGTCAAACCGGAAATCTTTGCCCTGACAATCCGGGCATACACCTGCCACGACGCCGTATTCGCTCGCGTCGCGCCCGCACCTTTTGCAGTAGTGGCCTCCGCAATTTTCCAGAAGCTCCGCCCAACATCTGCCGCACAGATGGTTGTCCGTCTCGGAGATGTTCTGCCGGCAGTTTGCACAGACGGCAGGCCAAAGAAGGTGATTCAGACCTTGCAGAACAAGACGCCGGCGCTGCCTTATCGAATTGCTGTCTTTTTTGGCTCTGATGGTATCCACGCCGCAGAGTGTATACACGATTGGCCGCTGTTTCAAATACAATATTGCCGCTGCACTACCTGTGTGTCATTTGGCCTAAGTTGCCTGCCTGCGGTACGGCCGATGTGAACCATTGTTCGGGCTCTATTCTAAATCAAAAAGCGAATTATCCACCGGCTCGAACCAGCCCAACCTCATTGCGGCACGTTCGTTATAGAATTCATTGTCGCCGGCAAAATCCGCTATTGACCGAATTTCCGTGTGTCCGTCCGCCCAGCCGATGTTCGCCCGGGCCCTGTGGCGAAAATGAATGCTGGGTGACGGCGCCGAATGGCGCAGGATGCGCCCGTTTGAAACCCAGTAGCGCGGCACAGCAAAGGAATATTCTATCAGGTACCTGCTGTGCTGATAGAATGCGGTGTCCGCAAACATCAGGGTCTCACCCGGCCTGGCGACCTCCGACATACTTGTCGTCTTCGTGTAGGCTTCGGTGTTGCTCCAACTGTAACCTTCCTGCCAGAGTCGGCTGCCAAGATAGACCATATTGTACCCGTATCCGCCGCAACCCTGCTCGAAGTTCACGCTCCAGCTCTGACCTGTTACCAAATCCGTCGCAGCCGGACATCTCTTAACCCGGCCGTCGCTAAGGTAGCTCACGAGCGGACCTTTACGCGGGTCAAACGGCTCACCCAAAGCGTCCCTTATCCCGTGCCAGCGATGACGGCCTGAATTGTTCCACATATCACTGGCCGCCGGGACATAAAAACCACGATTTTCAGTCGCATATCCGGTGTTTGCCAAAACAAGCTGGCGAACGTTGCTGCTGCACACCACTTCCCGGGCCTGTGACCTCGCCGCCGCCAGCGCCGGCATCAGTATCGCCATCAGCAAAGCGACAATTGAAATCACCACCAGAACTTCAATCAAAGTAAACGCTTTTGCCCTTTGTGCAGACATATAATCAGCTTGTACCTTCTCAATTTCGAGTCTCAGACAATGACTTTAGCTTTCCCGCACCCTTCTGTTCTCCTGGTTTCATTCGCTATGCTGCCGGCTCGCCGCACGGCTTTCTTCCGCCAGGACCAGGGCACGCCGGGCGATGTGCTCCGCGGTTAAGCCGAATTTTTTCAGAAGCTGCCAGGGCGGCGCCGATTGGCCAAATCGGTCGTCAACACCAATCATATCTATCTTAAGGGGGGTGTTGAAATCCTTTTCAGCGCAGGCAGCGGCGGCGATTATAGAGCCGAAACCCCCCGTCTGGTGTTCCTCGACGGTGATGAGCACACCGATGTCTTTGACAGCGGCTTTGATAACGGCACGGTCAAGCGGCTTGATGGTGTGCATGTTGATGATTCGCGTTTCCAGGCCGTATTCCGCTTTAAGAATATACCCGGCTCGCATGGCCTCGGGCACCATAGGCCCACACCCAATAATAGCGATGTTCTCATTCTCGTTTTGATATTGCGTCGAGAGCACTGTTTCGAAAGCGTCGATAAACCTGGGTTTCGGACCACGGTATCGTATGACGTTCGCGATACCCCACTCGTACGGCGTATCGTCGGTCGTCACAATTGGTGTGGCCTCGCGGGCGTAGCGAATATAACCCGGACCAACGACATCAAGAATGATGGCTTTGGCAGCTTTCTGGGTTTCTACTGAGTCGGCAGGAACCGCCAGATGCATATTAGGCAAAATGTTTATCAGGGCTATTTCTTCCAGCCCCTGATGCGTAGCCCCATCCGGACCGACTGATACGCCGCCGTGGGCGCCAGCCATTTTGATGTTGAGATTGCTGTAACAGGCTGTTGTGCGTAACTGGTCCCAACATCGCCCGGATGCGAAAACTCCGTAGGTGCCGCCTATGGGAATTCGTCCGTTTCGGGCCAGGCCGCAGGCCACACTAACCATATTCTGTTCAGCAATGCCCAGGCTGTACACACGTGATTTCCGTTCGGGGTGCTTTGCCTCAAAATCGCTAATCCTTATGCTTCCGGAAATGTCGGCATGCAGGGTGCACAAACGCTCATCATCACCAATCTCATCAAGTGCATGACCGAATCCGAAGCGAGTGGGCTCCATTTCCACCTTCATCTGCTTTTCGCTGTTCCACCAATACTCGCGTGAGAACTTTGCAAGCAAGTCATTGACTTTTACTTCGTTATTCTTTTGCTTTTGCTCAGAAAGAGCCAGCATTCTGTCAACAAACTCTTTAGTGACTTCTTCGGCGCCGATATCTGTCAGGGCCTGGTTGAGCTGCTCTGTGCCCTTGGTCGCTGCGCCGTGCCAGCCCACCTGGTTCTCCATAAACGAGACGCCCTTGCCTTTCACCGTTTGTGCTATGATGCATGTCGGTTTGCCTTTGTTCTTCCGGGCCTGACTGAAGGCATCAAGGATTTGCTTCATATCATGGCCGTCGATGGTGATAACGTACCAATTGAAGGCCTTATACCTTTCGCCGAGAGGGTCAATATCCATAACTTCTTTGGTAGGACCGTCAATCTGCAGACCGTTCTTGTCGACTATGGCCACGAGGTTGTCCAGCTTGAAGTTGCCGGCAGCCATAATTGCTTCCCACACACTGCCCTCATCGTGCTCGCCGTCGCCGAGGATGCAGTAAGTGGTGTAACCAAGATTGCGTTCTTTGGCGTCGAGTGCCTGCCCAACGGCAAAGCCAAGTCCCTGTCCCAGCGAACCGCTTGAGACTTCAATACCCGGCAGTCTGAGCCAATGGGGATGACCCTCGAAGGGACTATCCAGTTTTCTCAGCCCCGTAATCACGTCCTCCATCCTGCAATAGCCGGCTGCCGCCAGCGCCACATACAGAGCGGGGGCTTTATGGCCTGCCGACCATATGCACCGGTCACGCCGCTGCCAGTCGGGGTTATGGGGGTCGTGTCTCATTACCTCAAGATAAAGTGCGGCAGCTATGTCCATAATAGAAAGCGTACCGCCCGGATGACCGGACCCGGCACAGTGTATTGCCAGAACATCAAAGGCACGCATTCGGCGTGCCGCAGATTGAAGTTGTTTAATATCCATTCTCCAACATCTTCCAGATAAACGCTAATCTGTCACTTGTGCCGACCGTCGTTCTGAAAACCATCTTCTTGCTCGCTTCGGAAATAACGTTTTGAACCGGTGTAACCGCAAGGTATCCCGTTCTAACTTTCGAGCCACTGTTTGAACCCGGTTAGCCCCTCTTTGATATCATCCACATCTATCCCTGAGTAGGCAAAGCGGATATATAACTGCGACTCTCCCGGCAAGGGCCTGCCGAAATGCAGCCGGGTGCAGAAAGAAACGCCCGTTTCCTGCAGCGCAGCCTTGCGAAACTCCCCATAGTCATCGAAACCTTTACGTCGCATTACATCCGTTACGTTCGGGAAAAGGTAAAAAGTGGCGTCAGGCTTATAACATCTGACGCCATCAATGGAATTCAGCATTGAAACAGCCGTGTCTCGTCGGGCCCGGAGTGTATTGACAATTTCTCTTGCTCCGGATTGGTCGCCGGTCAGCGCCTCCAGTGCGCCGTATTGAATAAAATGATTGGAGCAGGATTCGTCATTGACATTAAGCTTTGCTATTACGTCAATCACCTCTTTGGGACCTATAGTAGCACCGAGCCGCCAGCCGGTCATGGCGAATTTCTTTGAGAACGTGTATAACAGCAGACATCTTTGCTTCATTCCCGGCAAAGCCGCCAGTGAAAGCGATTTGCCTTCGTAGCGAATATCAAAATAGGCTTCATCACAGAGCACAAAAAGGTCGTGCCGCTTAATCAAATCAGCCAGTGCCTCCAGCTCCTCCAGCGATGCCTCGGCGCCCGTGGGATTCTGAAGGTCGTTTACCACAATTAACTTCGTGTGCGGAGTAATCTTCTTCTCTATCTCATCTATATCCAGCTCGAAGTTGTCCTTTCCTTCGTGATAACTATAGGGCAGGGCAATACCACCTTGAAACTCAATTTGTGACTCAAAAATAGGGTAGCCCGGGTTCGGATAAAGGACCTCCTCGCCGGGATTCATCATAGCCATAAAAAACTTGCTTATCGTCGGCTTGCCGCCCGGCTGAATGGCTACGTTATCAATCGTGTAATCGGTGCCGTGGCTTTGGTTGATGTCCTCGGCAAGCACTTCCCTCAGCTTTGGAATACCGTAATTCGGACAATATCCCGTCTTGCCGTCTTTCATCGCTTTGTACGTGGCTTCGATGATATTGTCCGGAGTCTTGATATTCATATCTCCCAGATGGAAAGGATAGACTCTATTACCTGCCTCAACATGTTTTGCCGCCTCGGCGGAAACGGCAAATGCGGTCTCAGTTCCAAGTTTTGACAAACGTTTAGCTAATTCCATGATTGTTCCTGACACAAGTTATTGCATATCCACACTATTGTAAGCGGCCGCGATGACGACTTTCAACTTCAGCTCTCTCTGAAACTCGCCGGTCACGCCACATCTTCGCCCAAATCTTTCGCAGGTCCGTCATCACCAAGTGCCTGCCGCAGTTTGTTTAAATCTTCGTGAAGCGCCCTTCTGAATAACGTCCTGTCGATGAGACGTAATATCAGATTCAGGCCGGCCTTGGCGTAACGAATATCCTGCTCTATTCGCGGCAGATTGTGAACGCCGACGCCGATGTTTTTCGCCCTGGCCTTGCCGATTATTTTCAACATCGCTTTATCGAAAAGCGGATGGTCGTACTGCTCTGGAACGCCGAGATTGCACGACAAATCATGAGGCCCTATCAAAACACCATCAAGGCCCGGAACCGCCAGTATCTCATCCAAAGCCTCAATCGCCGGAACACTTTCGATATTCACCAACAAGGCGTGGCCTTGGTTGCGTTTCGGCACGTAATCGGCCATTTCGCCTTCGAGACTGCTCTCGCCGGAAAGTATCCGGGCGAGCTTTTTACCTTTCAAGGGTCGCAGTTTGGCTGCACTTCTGAGCTGATTGACTTGTTCGGGTGTTTCAACGTAGGCCGCAACAATTCCCGTGGCGCCCGCATCGAATACTCTGCAAGCATCGAAAGCATCCGCTTTCGGGATTCGAACTATAGGGGCCACTCCAATTGCCGTGTAAGCCCGGCACATCCAGCCCAATTCGTGCCAGTCCATCGTGTTGTGTTCGGTATCGAGGAAAATACAGTCTAAGTTCAGTTCCTCAACGACGTTAAACCACAACGGCGAGGAGGAGGTGAGCAACGTGCCATAAATTCGCCTGCCGCTGTGCAGCGCTTCAATCAATTCGATGCCGTTCATAAAATCTTCCCTTTCGAGTTCCTGTTCGTTTTTGCGGTGCAAATTTCCACCCGGCCTGCAAAGCGGCCGGAAAGTGCACGTCTATTTATTCTCATCTTTCATCAACCATATCTCAGCAACCTGAGAGCCGCGCCGGCCTTCGCCGCAGGTCCACGTCAGACCTAAATGGCCGTCTTCGGTCGCCTCTTTGGGTATCTTAAATTCCCTTATCGGCGGTTTGCGTGTCTCAACCAAATCGTGAATGACATGTTTATCGTCCGCCACGAGACGCACCATTTTCCCTCGTCTGCCGGCATAAGCCACTCGAATTTTGTATTGGGCGTGGGGGTCCAGGTTGTCGTAGGCCAATCGCAAAGGCGTCTCGTAGATTGTCCCGACCTGATTTTTCCACGCCAGTGGGATATCCCGGTCTTCAGACTGATTGACCCTGTAATAGAAATCAATTCGCGGTGACCTAAGTGTCCCCGGGTCATCTTCCCAGGCGATATTATTGACTATACGCTTGAGGCTACCGGCCGAACCCATATTATCATAGAATCCTCCGGGACCCGGATTCGTTCGATTGACAACACGGTCTATCGCCTGGAGTCTCGCCGTCTCGTCCTTGATATCGCGGATTTGCTTGAATTGCGAAGACAGCCAGGCCACATCATTCAAAGGCTCGTCGATGCCGTCCATAAAGGCGCCGCGAGTGCGATGTTTGGCGCCGTGCTTTTCGACCGTAAGCTGGGCCCCAATAGCCTCAAAAAGTGAATCAGCCAATACCTCACACTTCTTCTTGTAATCCACGGCCACAGGTTCTTCCTTCGCTTTTCGCAGGATTCTCTCTGCCCCTTTCATCGCTTCCAGAGAACCCGTCTCAGGCGCCGCCCTCAACACGTCCATTGCTTTTAATTCCAGGTCGGTTTCGCGAATTAAACGCCTTTTGATATACATATCGTAGTAGGCCCTCATCAGCCCCATCTGGAATCGGTAATTGCTCTTGACCTTGTCCGGAACGCACCTCTCCAGGTCCCGCCACTGCTGCAGAGTAACGTCGACCTGCCCGTTACTTGCAAGCGGACCGTCCCAGTTTCTCTCCTGTGCCATAAAACCCTGCGCCAGTTCATCGCTAAACTTTGGACTGATAAACAGCCTGCAGTAGTCGCCAAGCGTCTCTATCACAGGCATGTCGGGGTCCCAATCCTGGTCGCCCCATACGAACTTGTTTATATCGTCGTTTATCCCCTCTGAGTAAGTTAAGGAACCGCACGCGTACTCATCAAGTGCGTTGTGAATCTTCTTCATAGCCACCGGACGCGGATTGAAGCATTCCCTGTGAAGCGTCAACGCAAGAGCAAGGTCCCAGTTCCTGACCGGATACTGGCAGACAACATTATGTGTAATATCGGGATACCGCCGAATCTTCAGTTCCTTGTCAACTATCTTACGCATCTCTGGCAAAGTCGTCTTCACCCATGGTGCAAAAACTACGCCGCCAAGCCACCTGGGTTTTCGATTAACGTACTTATAGAACGATTCGAGCCATTCTCTTGTGGGGTCCATTGCCTGTGGAGAGACCCAGATTTTGGCCTTGGGATGATACTTCTGAAGGGCCTCTGCCACCTTATCCATCCAGGGAAAGAACACATCAGGGTGAAGATGGCCGGGGTCTCCGCCCGGAACCAGCAGAGCATCAATGCGTTTAAGCTTTTTGAATATCTCTCGGTGCTCGGCCAGTTCCCTCGCCAGCCCGTCCGCACTGGTATAATCCTTGCCCATATTCGGATACCATATCCAGACGTCAAGACCATAGGAGTCGATAATCTCGGATGAGCGTATCATCATCTCCATTGCGGGTACCTTCATATGCCGGCTCGTCCGGTCATCATCACTGCGCGGCGGTATCAATTCGATACAATTGGTGCCAAACAGCGCCAACTCCCGAATGTACTGGTCATACTGCTCGACCGACCAGGCATCATATGCGTTCGTTTTCGGCCGATAGCCTAATTGATGGCCCCGTAGCGGATACTTCGGTGCAGTCACTATGTCTAAGCCGGCCGGTACCAAAATCGAACCATCTGAAAGATGCATCTTCCGCAGCAGTCGTCCGATACCGTAAAGTAGGCCTCTGGCATCCCGGCCAACGACAATTACTGCTTTTCGAGGTGTGTTTTTGACAACAAGACAAAAACCCTCTGCGCCGGGTATGCGCACATTCCCTGCATCGAGAGCATCTGCAAACGGACCCGCGAATTCTTCCAATTGCGACTGCAGGCCCACCGCAATAACGGTCTTATTGTCCCCGGGCCAGCCGCTGGTCCGGTTTAATTTGATGCCCGTTCTTTTCTCAATCTCTTCCTGCAGAACCGTCACTGCCTTGAGTTCGACGCTTCCTGTCTCCTCCGGAACAACGACCACGCAATCAGAGAAGTCCAGCAGCTTATCTGCCGCAGCGCCAGGCGAAACACTCGCAAAACAAGACAAACAGATTGCTGCCACCAACATACTAACTCGTGCGGAAAACACATACTTAATCATAGGTCACCTCACTCAAATCGCCATTTTTCTGTTTTCAACCACTGCCGAGACAATACATCTAAATCCCGAATATCAACGACCATATCCTTCGGCTCAGCCAGGTCACATCTGTCTATCCATTTACTCTGCCCGAAATGGCTCTGCCACGCCGAGGCAAGCAGGGCAAAATCAAACCAATCGACCAGGCCGTCAAGGTTGATGTCCGCCGAAAACTCCTGTTCCTTCAGTACACCAACCGCCTCGAGGTCCAGCCCGCCGGAGCCCTCAGTCAGCCACGCATCATAAACCGGATGGTTGCTGTCGTAACCGGCCCAGTCGGGCCAGGTATCAGGGTCAACCAGCTCCATGGCGGAATCGTAAAAATCGCCGCTTCCGGCTATGTCAATTATGCGCACGTAACATATATCGTTAATGTCCACCGTACCGTTGACAACCAGCGGATGACAGGCCAACTGACGCAAATCGAACGGCGTACCCGTACACACACCATATCCGTTTGGGTGCTTGCCTGCAAGCCCAAAAACGTCGCTTATTTCAATCGTGCCGTAAGGGCCGGGCGGGTTTGTGGTGAGCGACACCGATGGAAACCGCACGAAGTCAACGCCATCGGAGGACACTTCAGCGTATGCAAGTTCTGCCAACATCTGCCCCCGCACGGAACCGCCGCCCGTGCTGGACAGCGACATAAAACCGTTCTCGAAGACCGCGAAGTCATAACCGTTAACGTCTCTGATATGATTCGGGTCTCCAGGCACACAAGGGTCGCCGAATATTAAAGTTATCCGCCCCGGCGGACGACCCTGGGCTATCTCATTGGCGTCCAGGTCTCCAAGGCTCACAATGTCAAACGTATCTCCCGTCGCCGGCCCCAGGGCCTTGTTAGGGTCGTTCCAGTCGTCACCCCACCAATCGTCGTCTGCCGGCAGATAATCTCTAATCCCCGTCGCCCACCCACGAAATACGGGGTTTATCCTGGCGTCACTGTCACCGAGCGGGTCGGCGTGACGCCAATCATCACCTATATATCCGCTGACCCCAACCTCCGTGTAGGGTCCACCCACCGCCGCCGCCGTCGTCACAACGGCAACGACGACACAGGCTGTCTGTTTGTTCCAGCTTAACATCCTGGTTCTTTCACTCCATACAAAGTGTTTCTTATCGCCGTGTTTTGAGTTTTCGCACTGCGAGCATCACGCCGCCAAGCCAAAGCAAAAGTGCCGTCGCCGGCTCTGGAACCACCACAAGGTTATCCAATGCAAAGTATTTCGGCGTATTCATCCCGTAAACGCCCACGTCGCTTGAGCTTAACGTAAGCTCGAGGCTGTTCACCGTCCCCAGCGAAGCCAGATTAACAAACTCCCAGCTATCGACCATATAATCCAGACTATTATCAGCAAACCGATAGTCGCCCAGGTAGAACTCGACTATGCCTGTGGTTCCCCCGCCGGTATCCTTGCCTGTGATGGTAAGCAGGAACCAGTCAGGGTCATCACCGGTGGGGCCGCCGAATTTCTTCGCCGGCGTCTGGCCATTGAGCATCGCAAGCGCCGCATAAGTTGTGTTCGTAAAATATCCACCCAGCACCATGGTCGGCTCGGCAAATACCACCGTTGGAACAGTAGAGTAACCAACGTAACCTACAGCGTATATATCGTCGCCGCCGTCGTAACCCGTCCCCGGATAGGCGCTGTACTGATTGGTGTATCCGGGGGTCGTCGTATCGCTCATATTCGAATATGCAAAGCCCTCCCAGAAGCTCCGGTCGCCGTCTGAGAAATTATTGAAACTGACGCCTCTGCTGCTAAAACTCGTCAGCTCGCCGCTGCCGCCACTCGGATAATTGCCGCTCCAGTACGACTCGCTGTCCGGCAGAGTTAAATCCTCAAAATCCACGAAAACCTCACCCAACGCCGAAGCCGACGTCACCACAAGCACCATCAAAGCCGCCAAATTGTTCAGCAACATCTTCCACCTCCTCTTGTTTAGTGTTTACCCTTCCCGTCCATATCGCTATAACGAAAAACCAATAAAAAAAACCGTCGTTCCCGTGAGAGGAACGACGGTTTGGAAATCATTGACCTAGGTCGTGTGCCGGCTTTGTTACTACCGACCAAACGCACCCTAACGTCAGCCAACCATTACGTCGTGCTCCACATCGCGAGAACACCGCAAAACGTTTAACTGACCACAGGCAGGTTTTCTGACTTGCGCCCTACCGCAAGATGCCTTCCCATCCGCCGAGCTTCCACCCTGCTGGTTACAGGGCGCAAAGCCACAGTGCGAACAGTGGACCAATATCTCACGGATTTCCGGCTAACAACGCCGGAACAGACGCTTACAGCGGCGCGACCATCTCGGATTTTCACCGAGTTCCCGTTTGGTTATCCCGAACGCCCGACAAAGAGGCCTTCGGGACCCACAGTCAGGATATTATCTTTTCAAAGAACTACCATGGTTTTTTATACAGTCCGCCCGAAACACCTTCAAGCAAAAAAATAAAATAATTTTCCGTCGGAGATAACAAAGCCGCGAAGCTCCTGCGGTCAGCCTTTAATGCAAATTACAGGTTCCAGTCTGGCTACCTTTTTAGCCAGGCCCGCTTTTTCTGTTGCATCGACGACCACGGTAACGTCCTTATAGGCGCCGGGGGCTTCTTCGGCGATTCCGCGAAGCGAGGTGCCGCGAATGATAATGTTCTTCTCGGCCAACCGTCTGACTACATCTTTGCCGTGCCAGGTTTTTATGGCCTGCCTTCGGCTCATAGCTCTTCCTGCGCCGTGGCAGCACGAGCCGAAAGAAAGAGACATATTCTCTTTAGTTCCGACCAGTATATAGGAAGCGGTACCCATAGTGCCCCCCACAAGTACCGGCTGGCCCGCCTGGCGCAGGTCCTCGGCGACAGTGGGCTCACCCGGCCCGAAGGCGCGCGTGGCGCCTTTGCGATGTACGTACAGGTCCACCACTTTACCGTCAACAGTGTGCTTCTCGACCTTGCAAGTATTGTGGGAGACATCATAAAGCAGCGTCAGGCTGGCTTTCGGCAAAACTTTACTGAAAAGCTGTCTGACCAGATGCGTAAGAACCTGCCGATTGGCCAGCGCGCAGTTGATACCGCAGTTCATAGCGCCGTAGTACTGCCGGCCGACATTCGACTTGACAGGGGCACAGGCAAGCTCTCTTTCCGTCAGCTCAATTCCCTCGGTTTGCGCGACATTGACCATTTTCGGCAGAAAGTCGGTTGCTATTTGATGTCCCAGCCCCCTCGAGCCGCAGTGGATGCTCACAATCAGGTCATTGACTCCCACACCAAAGACCTCGGCGATGGCGGCATCGTATATTTCGGTGACTTTCTGCACTTCGAGGTAGTGATTTCCCGAGCCAAGCGTTCCAACCTGCCTTTTCTGTCGCTCTTTTGCGCGCTCGGAGACATATTTTGGTTCTGCCCCGGTCATTCGGCCGCCCTGCTCGGTATGGGCAAGGTCCTCTTTTGTGCCGTAGCCCTGGTCAACAGCCCACTGTGCCCCGCCCAGCAGCATTTGGTCCATCTGCTTCGGCGAGAGCTTAAGCTTGCCCGTGCTTCCCACGCCGGCGGGGATGTTCTCCGCCAGCAGCCCGGCAAGCCTCTGCTCGGCGCCTTTAATGTCGTCGAGCGTCAGTGCCGTTCTCACAGAGCGTACGCCGCAGGATATATCAAAGCCGACACCTCCTGCCGAGATGACACCGCCCTGTTCGGGGTCGAAGGCGGCCACTCCGCCTATGGGGAAACCATAACCCCAGTGGCCATCGGGCATTACATAGGATGCTTTCACTATGCCCGGAAGCGACGCCACGTTTGCAGCCTGTCGATAAACGTTCTCATCCATCTGTTTTATGGATTGTTCATCGGCATAGATTATCACGGGCACGCGCATCTTGCCGAAAGGCTCGATATACCACTCGGCCGGCCCACGCCTTTTCACTTGTTCTGCGTACATTTGTCACCTGTGGCGTCTTTACACATCGACGATACATTGTGCCGACCAACCTTTGTGTTCGTCCCGCCTGACTTTCAAATCGCAATAGGTGGCAGCTTTGACCTCAATCACCGGCCTGTGCCTTTTCAGATTTATCTTCTCTCCCCACGCCCTGGCCCGAAGCCCGGGTGGCTCGAAGCTGACCTCGAACCTGCCAAAGAGCATTTGCCGCGTCGCCATTTCGTAGAGCAGTGCATTCAGCCACTCGACAAGCAGCAGTTCGTCCTCGATTTGAGCCTCGCAGACTATCTCAATCTGCTGTTTCGCCTCAATTGTTTTAAGGTCGGTTATAATCGCTGTCAAGGCCAAAGCCGCCTGCTCAAAAGCCTCTTGTTTTGTCCGGCCGAAGCCGCGTATCCCCATATCTGCAGGATGCGAATAATGCTGCCAGTATGGCTTGTCCATAATAGGGCGATTACTGCGCCGCCCCGGGCAAAGACCACCGCTTACATACTGTGGGCTTTCTCCGGCCTCAATTCCAGTCCGGCAGGCGGCCGTTCTCTCTGTGACAGCACCGCCGAACATTGCGTGTTGAGGTTATCCAGCGCGTTCATAAAGTTTATGTAGGAATCGTAAGGCGTATCATACGGGTTAAAGTATTTGTGCACATCGCCGTCAGCGAAGTATTTTGTGCACATATAGTAAAAGTGGTCTGATATCTGCAGCTTGCGCCAGTTGTTTATTATTTCTTTATCATAGGTGGCCTTGATGCTTTTTTCAAGTCCGTACAGTTCGGTCAGGGCGCTTTCCTGCATAGCGTTGCCGAACCACGCCGAAAGGTCCCGCTCCGTATCGGCCCAGCTTGTAATACCGGGGACGTCCACTATGTCCACGGGTTCGTATGCCTCGGCGGCTTCCGAGACCGTTTTGAAGTCGTTATCCGCGTGTTGGAGGATTCTTCCCGGCAGGTGCCGCAGAAACTCGAATATCCCCGTACTGTCCCACTGATGCTCACCGAAAGTCTCGTAATCCATAAACAGATTCACTACGCAGCCGTTGCCGTTAACAGCATCTATCCAGCTTGCAAACTTGTCGGCGCGAAGAGGCCACTGATTCCAGTTCCGGTCGGAAAATCTGAAGGCTATGTCATCGCTGAGCCGGTAGTTTTTCAGCAAAAGCTTTAGCCCGTTTGAATTTGGCGGGCGATAAACGAAGTTGGGACTCCGGTAGCCGAGGACGTGGTCTGCCCCCTCAGCCAATATGGCATCGAAACAGCCCATCTGTTCTACCACGGCGGCCAGGTCGTTGTTGTATATCAGCTCCGTATTTCTAAAGACTCTCGGTGTCTGGCCAAAAAGTCGCTCCACGGTCTCGATATGGGCCTGCACCTGTTCTTTGAACTCCTCGGCCGAGAACAGAGAGCTCAGGCTGTGATAATACGTTTCGGCCAGGAACTCCACGCAGCCGGTTCCGGCCAATTGCTGAAAGCTCGCAAGAACCTCCGGAGCGTATTTTTCGAGTTGTTCCAGCAGCACCCCTGTTATGCTGTAGGAGATTCTGAACCTGCCTTTATATTTATTGATAAGTTCCAACAGCAGCCGGTTCGAGGGCAGATAGCATTTTCGCGCGACCTTTCTGCAGATTTCGGCATTCTTGAAATCGTCGAAATAGTTGCAGTCGGTATCGAAGATAGTGTAATGTCTGAGTCTGTAGGGCTGGTGCACCTGGAAATAGAAACATACCGATGCCATACGAAACCTCCTTATTTCGCAGAAGCCTGGAGCGAACCAGGCGATTGTCCGTAAATCTCGTTGACCCTCGCAGCCGAGTCCTCCCATCTAAACTTATGCACCTCTCGGGTCCCTTCGTCGCGAAGGGTGGTGCCAAGAGCGTCATGTTTGAGGACGGCCACCATTTTGTTGGCCATTTCGTCGACGTCCCAGAAGTCGACTTTCAGGGCGTTTCTTAGTTTTTCGGCAATCCCGCTTTGCTTGCTTATAAGCACGGGCACGTTGTTCCGCAACGCCTCGAGTGGCGTGATGCCGAAAGGCTCTGAAACCGAAGGCATCACGTACAAATCGGCCATTTTGTAGGCCCTGTCCACCTCGTCTCCTCGCAGGAATCGTGTGAACAACACCTTGCTGCCGATTCCCATCTGCGCCGCCAGTTCTATGCACCGATACAGCATGTCGCCGGCCCCGGCCATAATGAATTTGACGTTGTCGATTTTCTCGAGCACCCTTTTTGCGGCATAGAGAAAGTATTCCGGGCCTTTTTGCATAGTAATCCGCCCAAGGAACAAGACAATTTTGTCGGTCCTGGCCGGCAGCGTCGCCGCGAAAGAATGCCGAGGGCTCCCGCCGTTCTCGACGCCGTTGTAGACTACCTCCACTTTCTCCGCAGCCACGCCATATCGACTGATTATTAGGTTCCTCGTATAGTTGCTGACCGCTATGACGCGCCAGGCGGTGTGCATACCTTGTCTCTCGATGTCATAAATCATCTGGTTGACGTGTTCGCCGCTTCGGTCGAACTCAGTCGAGTGAACGTGCACGATAAGCGGCTTGCCGGTCGCCCTGGCAACCGCTGCCCCGGCCGGAAATGTCATCCAGTCGTGTGCATGAATTATGTCGAATTCTTCTGTTTCGGCAATTCCGACAGCTTTGTCGGCGTAACGGTGAACCTCTGCGTACATATCGCCGCCATAAAGCCCGCCGCCCCCAGCAGGCACATATTCGGCAGCGTACTTTGCGGCGGCTTCGGGCAGGGCCGACTGCTTCTTTGCGCCTGATGCTCGCTCGTACTGGCTCCAAGTCGTGTATGGCCTCAGCGCCGAAGTAATCGTGATGAACCTGACATTCTCAAGCTCCCGGCCGCCCTGCTCCTGCAGCCCCTCGGCGCCGGGAAATGGCTCAAGCCCGCCGCTGAATCGCAGCGGTTTTGCCGTGGGCAGAACGAACGTAATCCGGATACCCAGGCGGTCCATTGCCTTGGTCAGCCCGTAGCAGGCCGTGCCTAATCCGCCGCTGATAAAAGGCGGAAATTCCCAGCCTAACATAAATATCCGAATCGCCATACGTTTGTCTTTCTGTTGTTTGTCGCTGTGCTCAGCTACATTCCTACTCATTGAGTTCCGCCAAGAAACGCAGAGTTCCGCTTGGCACGGAAACAACGGCACAGCTCCTCGTGCAAAAAAGAGCATTAGAGAGATTATATACACGCAGTCAAGCAAGTGTTTGAAGATTTTTCCATTTTTTCAAAAAAACTCGACTTGAAGTGCTGCTGCGGGCCTTGTTGAGATTGATTGAAGCAAAACCAAGAAAAAACTTGACTGGAAACCCAGGAACCGTTATAATTCATCCGGGCAGCTTATATCAGGCTGTTTCTGCGCAGTATGCCACGACGGTGTGGCAAATAGTAACAGAATATAGGAGACCAAGATGGCGGAGACACGAAAAATAATGGTGGTGGTTTTATTATTGGCCGCTTTAGGCCTTGGGGGTTGCTTCTCATCCCACCCAAGAGACATCAAGGCGTTTCTAAAGCCTTATGAGGTCAAAGTGACCATGGACGATTATGTCCTCAGGCCGCCGGACGAAATCGAGGTTCATTGTTCCAAGGTTCCGGAAATTCACATGCAGCGTCAGCGAATCCGGCCTGACGGCAAAGTGAGTTTTGAGGCATTGGGCGAGATAGAAGCAGTTGGAAAAACACCGGCCCAGCTTGCGGAGGTCCTGGAATCCAAAGCGGCCAAGCTTTATACGCTGGCCGGTGATGAGCCCGTTGACGTGCGAGTGGTGGCCTTCATGAGCAAATACTACTACGTTCTCGGTGAAGTCAGTTATGCCGGCCCGCAGCCCTGCACCGGACGAGACACGCTCGTCACAACCCTTGCCAGGGCCCAACCCACGGTGCTGGCCTGGAAAAAGCGGATTCAGGTGATTAGGCCTTCCTCGGATAAAGCTGTCCCGCCGAAAATCTTTGAGGTGAACTACGACCGCATGGTTGCGCACGGAGATACCTCCAAAGATGTTCTGCTGGAGGAGGGAGACATAGTATTTGTGCCGCCCACCATACTGGCCGCAATAGCAATGAAGATTGAGGAATTCGTAAGACCAATCGGTCGGGTGTTCTCTACAGCCTATTATGTGCAGCGGGCGGATACCGGCTCGGCACGATAATTGCTTGACAAGCCGGTTGATTTGATTGGAACCGGGACAATCGCCCTGGGACAACGATGATGCGGCCTCTTCATATTCTGTTTCTGGGTTGTGTGTGTTTGGCCGCTGGCGGCTGTGTCGGTCACGAAAAAGACGACCCTATATGGGAGGGGCTCAAGATTGGGGACCTGGCCCCCGCAAACAGGGCTAACAAGGCCGGCAGTCAGGCTCTCAAAACGGCCAGCTTCACTATATTGTTCTTCGAGGCACCGCTCGATAAGAGTTCCGCGCTGGATGTGGTCTGGCCCGGGTTGTACACCGAACCGATTCGATTCAACGACTTTTCGTCATTCAAGGCAAATCAGTTTTCGGCGGGATTTGGCCAGGGGCAGATGTGGGACAAGGTTGCCAGGTTACTGTATGCCGCCGATGCCAGGAGGGTGGAGAAGATTTCACTGATTTTGCCCGAGGGGCAGGTCAACGACGTTCGCCTGGCCAGGTTGCTCAGGCAGCAGAAGCTATTTTACAGGTCGTCGGACGGCTCAGTTAAGGGGGCGGTTGCAGGCCCCGGGCAATTAGCGCTACGTGTAAAAGCTGAACAGGTTCCCGGGCTGCGAGGCCTCTGCAGTTTTGCTGTCCAGCCGGTATTCATATCACCTCTTGCCGGTTCAATTCCGCAATCGAGCCGGCACGCCAAGGCGGCAGAGTTTGAATTCTCCTCCGCGCGTTTTAATCTGAAAATGGCTCCGGGTGATTTCTTGCTGCTGGGGCCGGCAGAACATACCGGCCAGGGTGTGGGCCTGGCCGACTATTTCTTCACCAGGGAGACGCCGAGCAGAAGACCCTTTTTGGTCCGTTCGTCCGATGACAGTGATGCCTGGCGGTTGTATTCCGGCCCGGTTGTGCGAATCTGTCTTTTTATTTGTACGACAATAAACTACTGAAAAAAGGCTATGCCGACTGCAACGGTGGTTTTAACTCGATGCGATGATTACAGCCGGCAGAAAATCTCTGACGCTATTTCGGAGCATTTCGAGCTTCTTGGCGGTCTGGGCAGATTCGTAAAGCCGGGCGACAGCGTTCTGCTCAAACCCAATTTCATTGCCCCCCGCTCTCGCCGACATGCCACCCAGACCCATCCTGCCGTGATACTCGAGACGGCAAGGCTGTTGAAGGATTTCGGAGCAAGGCCTTTTGTCGGGGATTCACCGGCCTGGAGCAACGTCTTTGCCTGCGTCAAGGCCCTGAAGATGGAAGAAGACCTCAGGCAATTGGGCGTGGCGGTAAAGCAGCTTAACAAACCCAAATGGCGCCGAATAGGTCCGGGCAAGACCAGGGTGGGCATAAGTTCACTTGCCCTCGATGCCGATGTCATTATCAATCTGCCCAAGCTCAAGACACATCAGCAGCTTGTAGCGACCTTCGCGGTAAAGAATATGTTCGGCTGTGTCACCGGCAAACAGAAGGCCCTTTGGCATTTTGCAAAAGGCGGCAAAGAGAGCGAGTTTTGCGAGCTGCTTATCGACATATACAGGTTTCTCAAGCCCGCGCTGACTATAATCGATGCGGTGACTGTTATGGACGGCCCAGGCCCGATTCGCGGCCGAACCAGGCCCCTCGGCTGGCTAATCAGTGGAGTCGACCCCATTGCCTGCGAGCTCGTCTGCTGCAAATTAGTCAATCTCAATCCCGCAGACCTGCCGATTTTACGCACAGCAAAACAGATTGGCTTGGGCTGCTCGGAGCAAAACAATATCAGGCTGCTGGGTGATGATTTGCCAACAGAGCCGTGCACGGACTTCGAGATTCCGATGCTTATCCCGATAAGATTCTCATTTCTCCGCGTTTGTAAGAGCCTCTGCAAGCAAGTATTATTACTGAGCAAGGCCGTCGTTAAAAGAATGAGATTTTGAATTGAGTTGCAAGGCCCCTGCAGCCGCGTCGCGTCCGGTTGACTAATCAAGGCTGTTTAACTAATATCAGCTTTATGGAGACACAAACCCGGCCAGTAAATATTCTCGGCATTGAGAGTAGCTGCGACGAAACGGCTGCCGCCGTTGTTGCCGACGGTCGAACGGTAAAATCTTCGGTCATAGCTTCGCAAGCCGAGCTGCATAAAAAATATGGAGGCGTTGTGCCGGAGATTGCGTCCCGGGCGCATATCGAAAAGATATACCCGGTAATCGCCGAGGCAATGGCCCTCGCCGGCGTGGTCGCCGCCGATATTGACGCTGTTGCCGTTGCCAATCAGCCCGGTCTCACCATCGCCCTGATTGTTGGCGTCACCGCGGCCAAAACGCTCAGCTTCGTGTGGGAAAAGCCGCTTATAGCGGTCAATCACCTGCACGCGCATCTGCAGTCGGCGATGTTAGCTGCCGAAACCCTGGAGCTGCCGGCCGTGGCTTTGATTGTCTCCGGCGGTCACACCTGTCTCTATGATTGCGAGTCGCCGCTGGAGTTGAAGCTGTTGGGTTCGACAATTGACGATGCGGCCGGCGAGGCATTCGATAAGGTGGCGACGATTTTGAAGCTGCCCTATCCCGGCGGGCCGAGCATCGAAAAGACGGCCAAATACGGCGACCCGAAGGCAATCGACTTTCCCCGCTCAATGCTGGGCGCCTCGTCGCTTGATTTTTCATTCAGCG
>Ga0210003_1000468_pt1 | contig 36702 bp, 63 predicted proteins | sample LantaG_FD_182804 | JGI IMG/M metagenome (GOLD analysis project Ga0210003, IMG submission 182804) | Deep subsurface microbial communities from Baltic Sea to uncover new lineages of life (NeLLi) - Landsort_02402 metaG (SPAdes) (version 2) | ecosystem: Environmental > Aquatic > Marine > Oceanic >...
TGGTTTTTTTTTGAAAACAATATATTTATTATAAAATAAATAAAATAAAATTAAAAATAATGTCAAAAAGATTTACAATCACCGAGAGTGAAAAAAACGCAATCCGTGAACAACACGCGGGTGGAATAAAAGTTATGACCGAAAACTTTAACAAGTTGTTAAACTCAAAACTTGGTGATTCAAAACCGTTAGTCGAACAAGGTAACACGCAATTATCATTATCTCAAGGATTAAAAGCAACCATTAACCGCGCAACTAAAGATTTAGAAGGTATAAAAACTATTTGTGATTTTTGTAAAGGAAGACCCGATGTAAAGGCGCAATCTAACACATCACAATTAATTACAAAAGTAAATCAATTACTTAGTGGTATTGAAAGCCCTGTAAATTTAATGGGTGGGGGTTCTGTAACTAAAGTTGCAGAGCTTATTAGTGCTCAAGTTAAAACACCTGAAGAAGCATGTGCATTAATTAAATTCTATCAAAATCAAAAAAGTTTAGTTGGATTAGCGTTTGAAGGGGATGATGAGGATTTCTATGAAGCAATCCACGATGATTTGGTAACTAAGATGAACACAACAGGACCAGCAGAAAAATTAATAAACGCGATTAATGCTACTACATCAGGCGTAAAATAAATAATACATTAAAACCCCCCATCCCTTAAAGGAGGGTTTTTTTTATGGAAGATTGGTATATTTAATAGTAAACATAATATTAAAACCCCTGAAGAACTTTGCGATTTTGTTAAAAACTACGAAAAATATAGTCTTTCCGGTGAAAGTTTTTGTGACGCTGTGAGTGGGGAGTTAAATCTAAAAGTCGATTCATCATTCTTCGGCAGGGTCCTCGCGTATCTTCTTTTCAAGCTGAAGTAATTTAACGATGATGGTTGGTGAACCGATGTACAAGGTTTTAAACTTAAAATAAACGACTCCTCTGAATATTATATCTTCGACAATGGTTTAGTTCATTACAACTCATAAATAAAATTACTAAATTAAAAGTTAAACCCCTACTTAGTTAGGGGTTTTTTTATTGGTTAAGTTTACCTATATTTATCTAAAACAAATATATTATGAATCAACAACAGAAAGCACAACTATACGACCAATATATGGGCGAGTATGACAGATTGGGTAATGAGATTGGATTAATCAAAATTAATAAATTCGATTTAACAAAGGAGGATACCGATAAGGTAAAATTATTGGAGGATAAGAAACGATACATAATGGGTAGAGTTAATTCTTTGGGGTAATTGTATGTAAATACGTCGCTCTCCGGAACCGTCGTCTCACTTCGTTCGTTTAAACCCCCCCGGCCCCCTTTTTTTTTATTCAAATAGGTAAAGAGATATATTTATCTATAAAACAAATAATATGAATCGAAGTTATAGTAAGATTAGACATATACAAGAATCTAATAAAATATTAGAAAACCGTTTAATGTCTGAAGTTGACAATGTTAATTGTTTAAAACAAAGTTGTATTAATGACTTGAAAAAACAATTAAACAATGTTCGAACTAGTCAAACATTCCGACATACTATAGACAAGATGTTATCCGGTATTAGGACGGAATTAAGTCCTGAATCTGACCAATATAAAAAGGATAGTGACGTATTAAGAAAGTACTTAAATTATTCTGAGGAGAAGATTAAAGAGACCATGAACATTAAAATGGTTTATGATGAGAATAGTGATTGGGTCCCGATAAATAAATTGAATACCAACTATAGTGATTTGTCTGTCCTGATTACCGATATTTTAATTGGTGAGGATTACTGTATTTGTGACCTACTTGACAACCTCAAAGATGGGGATATTTCATTTATGTTAGAGTTGAGAGATAAGATATTGGAAAATCCTGTTGTATATTATGAAAAATATTTGAAGGGTAAATTTGACGACTACGTTAAACGTAATAGAGAAAATACAAAAACAGGTATCGATAATGAATTATTTGCCATAAGTGAAATGGAGAAATTTGGATATGATCTAATCTACATGGCATCGGAAGGTAGTCCTATCGATACTCTACTTGGTATAGACGCCATTATGTCCAAAGATGGTGAGATTTATAAAATCCAAGTAAAAACTGTAAATAATTTAAAGGTAGTTGAGGAAACCACATGTGATAAAAAATATCCTGAAATTCGAAAGGGTAAGAAAAAAGGTGGTGTGGAGGTTTATTCTTATCATGGGGTAATTGGTGTCAAGGAAAATAATATTGATTATTTAATATTAGTTGGTAAAGAAATGCAAAGTGGAGGTCAGGGAATGGTGGTATTAAGAAAGTACCAACCAATTACAGTAACTTTAAAACCTCTGGAGTGTTTTGATATTCCAATCAATAAATTCCCCAAACCAAAAGGGTTATCATTTATTGACCACGAATCAATAGTACACAAAACACCTAACCTTAATTCTATTTAACTCTAAATATGGTAATAAGATAGTTAATAAAGATTTTTAAGTGCTGTGGGTTTTCCATATTGGTTTGGTATTGCAATAGGTTCATCACATATATCATGGAATCAATCCATCTCAGACGTTCAGACTCATAGAAATATGAGGGGTTTTTTTGACCGTCCGGAACCGGAACCTCACTTCGTTCGTTGAAATCCCCCGGCCCCCCTTTATTTCCGGATTCCATTTGGTAAGACGAGTTTAATTTATTATATTTGTTGTATGGAGTATACTCGAGAAAATTTAAAGAAATTATCATTGGTTGAGATTAAACAAATCTGTAAGGATTATTATCTTCCCCATATAGGAACAAAAACAACATTAATTAATAATATTTTAAATTTTATTAAAAAGGGTGATAAGGTTATTATCAGTTTACCAACAAATTATAAACCACCTACCGGTAAAAAAGTTATCGGAATTATTATGGGGGACCATGAAAAAAGGATTCAGTTAGGTAAATTAATGGAAAAGAATAAAGTTAAAATCCTGTATTACTCTATTGGTGTTCACTATTATCAAGTAGATAAAGATTTTGAATTCACTAAATTAAATGATTGATAACTCAATATAAAAATTATATGTCAAACTGTAAAGAATGTCCTTGGGTTGTTAGAAACAAACACAACGATAATATTATAAATTTTTCTAAAGGAATGAGTAAACCCCACAACTGTCATATGGTTAATGGTGGTAAGGACCTTTGGAATGTTAATGAGTCTACTATATGTGGTGGTCGAAAGAAATATGAGAATATTTATGATAAAAAAACAAATTAATTTTGCTTTGGACGGAGTTTAAGTTCTCCTAACAATTAACACTTTATTTCTAACCAATAATATTTATATTTTATTGGTACATCCGTGGGTTTTGACACATAACCGTATATTTGCTTATCAAATCGTATCAAAATGAACAACGATGTATATAATTCCAATCTGAATATTGATTGGGAACTAATCAATTTATTAAGTGAAATCGACCGTTTTGATACAAATTGGACGGCCATTGAACCATTTATAGTTCGATAAAATAGATTGTTAACGGACTTTTAGCTCAGTTGGTTAGAGCCCCGGTCTCATAAACCGTAGGTCGATGGTTCGAATCCATCAAGGTCCACAAGTGAGTTCTTTGACATAAAAATAAAATTAAAATTAGAAATTATGGAAATAATATCATTTATTTTAGGTGTATGTGCTGTCATTGTATTAGTAATGATTGTGGGTACGTTTGTGAATTATATGTCAACTAAGTCCTTAAAAGAGGAAATAAACCAACTGAATCGAGTAATCGAAAATCAGTATAACGAATCAGAAAAGGTTCGAAAAGAACTCACAGATTATATGGATGATCTACATAAACAAAGTGAGAGTAATATGAACAATGTCTACCGTCATATTGATAGTAGAGTAGACAAAACTATAAATAATATAGACGAACATGTCTCAGAGATTTATAGACAATTAGATAAAACCAATAATTCCGTAATTAACGGATAATAAATAAACCGTTAAAGAACTCACTTATAACCCCTTCAGAAATGTTGGGGTTTTTTATTTTAGAAAGTCCTCTATTTGAGATTGTGATGGGTATCCGGTTTCTTTACTACAATCTTCACAATATGTTTTCATCACACTTGTCCCATTCTCGAACTTTACTATTAAATTTTTGTGATTACAGGTTTTCTGTAATGTTTCTTTCTCTTTGTTTAACTCTTTTATTTGAACGTTAAGAGTTTCTATTTTTTGTTTCTTATTATTTTCCATAAAGTACTTTTTTATTACGCTAATTATATTAAATAGGTATTCATCGTATTGATAAATATGTATACCCAACTCATTATCCAGATAACCACCTTTATGAGGGTTGTGTGGGGGGTTTATAATGTAAATTCTACCATAATTACACATTTTTGTAATTATTTTCTCACTCCGTTCGTTAAAAAAACCCCCAACCCCTTTATAGTGGTGTTGGGTATTAATTATCAATATTAAGTAATGTAATTTAAATATTCAATGTTTTTTCGTTTTATCTTATATTTATATGTAAACAATTTTATTATGAAAAATTTATTAAATGATATTAATCAAGACGTTAAGACGTCGATTTTAAAACAATATGGTGGAGGGATGAGAATAAGAAATAATAATTTCTTAAAATTCTTAAATAAAAAACGTGGAAATGTTAATCCTTTAATTATCGAAAATGAAGAAACGATAAACGAAGAAAAAGAATCTATTACGATTACTCCTGAACAAATGAAAATGTTACATGATGAAGGTGAATGTGACTGTGGTGAAATAACACTTAAATTCCCATCGTATAAAAAATAAAAAAAATATCTTAAATTAAAAAATCCCTTCGTTAATTCGTTGGGATTTTTTTGTTTATATTGTTGTGTCGTAAACCCCACCCATCTTTGGAGGTTGGGTCTTGCTCGCCAAATTGGCGGGCGACTGGCGATCAAGGAATTGTTAATCGTAAAACACAGTTCTAGCTCGCCAAGATGGTGATTATGTGGCCCTGAGGATAGACGTGAGTTTTTTGAGAGTGAGGTCGATAAGTATGGGTTATACGATTTTGATATTAACAGTTGGACTTTGTGTACGTACTACGGTGAATATGCCGGTTACGATTATATGTACCACTTAAAAATGGCGGAAAACCCCAACCGTGAACTTAATGATCTGTTTGGTGATAATTGGGTAACTGTCATTAAGGATTGGTTTGAGGAGATTACCGGTTTGGAGGTTCGTGAAATGGTCGTTAATGACGAGTTACTACGTTTTGATTAACAATGTATGATATTACTTAAAATATTCGGAATACTTATCGCATTCTATATATTGGCGAATCGATTATTTCATTGGATGGATAAATAATTGTTGGTATAATTCCTTTAACGAATCAAGAATAACGACCGAAAGTTAATTTTTTAGAGAAATCATATATTTATTATAAAATATCTATTTAATATGAAAAAAAATATAAAAATAACTGAATCCGCTTTAAATAGAATCATTAAACGAGTTATTAAGGAACAATATTCGGACGAAGGTCAATTAGACGTAAACGAATTGGCTAAGAAGATAGTTTTATCTAAAAAGTATTCTGAAATAGTTGACGAAATACTACCTAATGATTATAATAATGAGTTCGAATTTAGAGAAAACTTCATATCTAATTTGTTAGACGAATATTACGATGAGGAATATTATGATGATTTATATAATGTGGTTGAAACGGAATATGGTAACATTATTTTAGATTTATACGGTAGTTCAGGAGAATAATAACTTTTAAATAATAAAAAAAACCCCTTCGTTACCGTTGAGGTTTTTTATTAGGTGAGTCTATGACCTTCGAATCCCATCCCATCAGCTTTGCTGTGGGTGGGTAGTTCACTTGAACAAATTCTTCCTTACGTCCAATAAGGATATAATAAAAATACAGATATTTAATAATATGAATGTTAAATTACCAAAAGAAAGTCTTATCAAAATAATTACCACATATTTGGATAGAGAGGTTGAACCTGATTATTCTTGGGGACCTGAACTTTATGACTTTCACAGAGAGGAGGTTAGAAGATATGGTTCATTCGATTTTCAGATAAATGATAAAGTTTCATATTCTTTAGGGGGAGAAAACCGATTTGAATGTCAATATTGTCTTTATATTGAAGATCACCTTTCCGACCAATTAACAAATCTATTCGGCAATTTATGGATTCCGATATTTAAAGAATGGTTTGAGATGGGTTCCGGACTTGAAGTTACTGAGATGAGTGTTTTTAATAAGTTAATTGAATTTTAATTTATTAATTAATATGATTGTCTTATTGAAAAATATTTACTATACTTAAAAAAACAAACAAAATGAATCAAGCAGAAAAAGCACAATTGTATGATAGATATATGTCTGAGTATGATAGAATAGGGAATGAAATTGGCATAATCAAAATGAATAATTTTGAATTAACTAAAGTAGATACTGATAAAATTAGATTATTTGAGCAGAGATTATCTATCATTAGAACACAAGTCGAAAATTTAAATTAAGTGAAGAACTAAATATGATGAAATCATTGTTACTACATGAGAGTGGTGTAATTATATCGAAACAAACAAACCCTCGACAAATGGATGATGGTGAAAAATCAAAACTATTGGCGAATCGTATAAATAAAGAAATGATTAAAATAGATGAGTCAATGTCGTATAAAGTTTTCGCATCGTCGGTTGGTCAAATATTAAGAAATGAATACGGTAGACATTTATTTAAACAATTTATGGAAGTTTTGAGTGATGATATTGGTTTTAATGAGGAATAATTAAACTAATAGATTATAAATATATTGTATGGTATTGGAACCGAGTCGGACATTAAACAAAAACCTGTGGAGGTATATACCTTAATATTAAATTAAATATAAAATTATGAGCGACGGAAAAACAGAAGCAATGAGAGGTACTTACTTTCACTATACCTACGGTAGTACTCCACCTTCTATAGATTACAACACTAACGGAGTAGAACACGTAACAACTAACGGAGTAGAACACGTAACAACTAACCAATGGCAAGAACCTCATATAGAGTTTCTACATAAACATACCCCCGATCCAAAATGGCATAAAATTGTTTCATTCATTAAATCAGGATTTAGAATAGTAGGTTATTGTTTTATTCCTTTTAGTTTGGTAACAGCAACTATTATTCTTATATTGAGTGAGATAATAGGAATTGTAGAAGAAATGGTATGAAGAAAAAGACTAAATACGTTGAATCGGATTATTATGTGGATATAAATGAAAATGGAGCGTTGTGGTTACGCAAGTCAATGAAACAGGAATCTCACGAATCTTAGTTCGTGAGTAGTTCACTTGACTTTAATAACATATTTAATAGGTCTACGAAATCCCTCATATTGTTCATTACTATTACCATATAAAACACCATCAACTAAAGCTAACGCATGACCCTTAACGATTATAACATATCGACCATCAGGGTGTTGTTCCATAAATGACTTAACAGTATATCCTGTAAGTTTTTTATATTTGGGGTTAACCAATGTTTTACCCTTAATATAAGAAGTTTTATATTGCGGACTAAACCCCATAAGTGAAGTTCGTTTTCCATTCTTAATCGAACCAATCACACTGTTAAGGTGTATTAACGTAAAAGTCCCTTTCCTGTCTTCTCGTTTAAATTTAGATTTAACCCAAGAGTGAGCGGTTTTGTACGGTATGTCAAACGCCACTTTAAAAGCTCTGACCACACAATCGTTAGTTTCATTTTTAGCAATATCACAAACACCCCTAACCATTTTAGAACTATCACAGAAAAAATCTTGCTTAATCATCTTAACGGTATTGGTACCCCAATCCGTATTAGTTGTTTTAGTTGTTAATATCTCTCTTTTCATATTACAAAGGTAATAAAAAAAAACGTAAATAAAAAATCCCCCACGTTATAAAATAAAGTGAGGGACTCAAATTTAGTCGTTATAGTGGTTTAAGATAAAAACATTTTAGATTCTGCTTTCCTACGAGTTTTTAATATTTATTAACAATTAATTTTTTTCCTCTTGAAGACACACACCAATTCTCACATCCTCCGACATTACATAAATATCTCTAAATCGTATACGTCACTAAGTTTTTTTTGATTGTAGAAAATATCTTTTGCAATGTCTTCAGCTCGAGTTTTATCGATAGAGTCCGGTAATTCGTAGAAATCACACTCTATCCTAATATAGATTCCCTCGGATTCTGACCCATAAAAATAATATTTGAGGTCTTGTAATTCATTAATCGGTACCTCAAACTCGTCAGATATATCATATCGTAATTCTTTAGTCATTTTTTCCAGTATACCATCGATAGACCTATGTTTAACGTAATCGTAAAAGACTACAACATCATTTGTCTTTAGACCTAATATCGCTAAACCATACTCTAAAGTGTCATCTATTGAGTATAACGAATCTTCATATTCAGGGTTATAGTCGTTACCTACCGGCATAAACTTTTCTAAGTCAACAAAAATTTTTATTTCTATATGTTCATCTCTAGAGAACATACCTCCCCGATTAGTGGGTTCTACAAGAAAATGTACCCCTAAAGGTCCAAATATCGCCTTTTCTAAAACTTTTTTAACTACATCTAAATTAATATCCATAGTTATAAATACTATATTTATGATTATATTTGATGTTAATTAACGTAATTACGAGTATTTATAATAAATAAAATTTAAAATGGATAAACTAACCAAAGACCAAACAAAAGGAATTGATTTAATCGTGAAAGCGGTAATGAAAAAATACCCTTTTATTAAAGGTGGTGAGTTAAGTAATGATTATGAGAAGTTTGATTCGATATTGTATATTGATTTAAATATTGATTTATTCCAATTAGTTGAAGAAAATGGTCATAAATTATACAACGGATGGGTTCTAGAATATGAGAAGTATGGTCCATCTGTCTTAAGATCATCTACGTTGTCCGGTTTTATTTATAGGGACGAAATAGCCTATGGACCTGACGAGATATTCCAGTTTTATTATTATTTGACTACTAAAATAAAAGACGATTTAAATAAAATGTATGAATTTTTACCTGATAATATGAAGGTAGAATATAAAACATTATTAATCAAAAAATCTTATGTCAGCGTTTACGTTGGTGAATATAAACAATATAAGTAATGAAATATATATTAAATGAAAGTCAATTATACAATACGATAGAGTCGTATTTAAAATCTAACTACCCTAACATAAATAGAGTTGAGATTAGTGGTAAGTTTATTGGTGGTTGGAACGATAAATCGGGATTTGAAAAAAGAGAGATACCTTATATTCGTATCGTATTTGAACCTAACACCGTAAAGGAAGGTTACAAAAATAGAATGGAATTTAAATATGGAATTCAGGAAGAAGTGAAAAATTTATTTGGTATCGAACCCGCCGGAGTAGATATTAATTTTTATGAAATTAAAATAACAGAAGAAAAATTTTAAATATGGAAGTGTTAGTTAACAAAAAACAATATGGTAAATTTTTATCTATTGCTCAGGGTTTATTAGATAATCTTAAGTTTGATGAGGTATCAAATATAAAAATTTTACCACCTGACCACTTATCTAATGAAATTAATGTTGACACACCACTCGAGGGTTTTTCTCAACCAGTTGTTGTAATATATTTCCCGGTGGATAAGGATAATCAGTATCTAACATCTAGACAGGAAGATATTATGAATGAGATATGGTTAGAATTACATAATATAATGGGTCTTACCGTAGAATTACATTCTAAAATGGTGGTTAAATGATATTAACCGAAGTTGAAATACTGAACGATGTACTCAACTCTAAGGTGATGTTTAACAAATACCCACAAATTCAGCTCTTTAAAGTTGTGAATGGTCGAAAGGGATATATTATTTTTACTAAATACAGTAGTGACAAATATGTTGTGACTCAAACTGAGTCTAATGAATTAAAAAATTCAATTATGGATACTTTATTAGTATGTTCCGTAGACTTTAACCCAAACACCTTATTTTTTAGAAGGACTTTTAATAGATATAGATAAATGAAATACTTGATTAATTTATTAATAATATTATTATGCTCACAATCGTTATTTGGTCAAACCAATACGGTGGTGACTGACACCATTCATACAGATTTATTTGATGTAGTTTATTCTGAAAAATTACAACAACCTTTATGGTTAAGATATAAAATATTATGTCCTTTAGGTGAATCATCTAGAAATGGGTTAGATTTTCGTAAGGTTGATAGTGTTAAAACTTCGGATAACGATGATTATATCGATAATGTGTGGGATAAAGGTCATTTAGCTCCGGCATCGGCGTTTAATTGTGACCGAGAAACACTTAAAAAAACATTTACATATTTAAATTGTGTCCTACAACATCAAGGTCTTAATAGAGGTCCATGGAAAGAGTTAGAACGTTTTGAGGTAGGACTATCGAAAATATTTAATAATGTGGTAGTGGAGATTACAGTGTGTTTTGAGGGTGATTTGAAGATTGTTAATGGTGGGGCTACGGTACCCTCAGGATTTAAAAAAATTATAAAATTTGACAATAAGGAAATTATATTTTATTTTCCTAATAATGACGTTTCCGGTAAAGATTGGGGACATTTTAAAATAAAGAATTAAATTATATGGGGGCTGAAGATTATAGTAAAATGACATTGATAAGTACTCACCCAGTTAAAAGAGGGGATTTAGGATTCCACGGAAACCTATTTGGTGGGAAATGTCTAAGCTGGATTGATGCTGCCGGCGCCGCTTTAGCCACGCAAATAGCCGACACACCTCGTATGGTTACTGTGCTAATTGATGAGTGTTTGTTTAAGAAACCTGCAAGAGAAGGACATCTACTAAAAATATACGGAATGGTCGACACTATTGGTAGGACGTCGGTCACCTTAAAGTTAGAAGCGAGGGCCCATAACGTTTATTCTGGTAAACAATCTATTATACTGTCTACGAATATAAAGTTCGTTAGGATTGATGAAAACAACGAAGCGTTACCAATTTCACAAAAGGTAAGAGATAAATACAACAAATCCAAATAGGTTGTAGGGGGTATAAATAAGTGACTCCAACCATTATTTTGTCTTTTTTAATAAAATCAGATATTTATATTAAAAAACTATTATGGGAAAATTAAAAAATTTATTTAACGGAATAAAAAGTTGGTTATCATCTAACGGTATTGTGGGGATATTAGGTCTTGTTTTAGGTTTAATATTATGGTCGTTTGGGTATAAAATATTTGCGGGATTCTCATTTGGGGTTTTCGCAATTAGAAATTGGGATATGTTAGTTAATTTGATATCTAAAAAAATAAACAAAAAATAAAATAATATAAGATGAAAAAAGAACAAATAATAGGTATTATTAGACACGTACTAACCTTTGTTGGTGGTATAGTAGTTGCCAAAGGTTTCGCTGACGAGACAATTATTATGGGACTAATCGGTGGGGTTATAACACTTGTCGGTGGTATATGGTCGATAGTTTCTAAAATTAAAAATTGAAATAGAATATTCATAAAAAAAACCCCTTAATAGGGGTTTTTTTTATGAATATTATTAATTTCGTTTCAACACTTCTTTTTTATAGTAGTTATCAAAACCTTTCATCATTTCCGTGATTGTTGGGTTAGTTTCGGTACCAATTACCTTATCCACTAAACCAAATTCCTTAGCCTCATCAGAGTTAAACCATTTGTCATTACGTGACAATTCGTAAACCTCATCAAAACTTTTACCTGAGTTCTCAGCTAATATTTTAAATAACATATAGTTATATTTTTCAGCCTCCTTTTGGTTAATTCTTGTTTCTTGAATATTACCCTGACTTCCGTGACTAACCATGTGAGTCATAACTTTAGAGAATATTAGTGAAGAACGTTTACCTTTTGTACCTGAAGATAATAGTATGGAACCCATAGATGCGCACATACCAACATTAGTAGTACCTACGTCAGACTTAACATAGTTCATAGTATCTCTAATTCCAAGACCTGAAAGTACACTACCTCCCGGAGTGTCCAAATAAAGATTAATATCTTGAGTGTCGGTGGTATCTAAGAACATTAGTTGTGCTTGGATTATAGAAGCCATTTTACTATTTACATCACTTGAGACCCATATTATCCTATCCATCATTAATCTTGAGAAAATGTCGAGTTGTGTTGCTCTCATTTCTCTCTCCTCCAATATATAAGGTGTCATTGACCCGGTGACTAACTTACCGTATTGGTCCATTTCTAATGATGAAACTCTATGGTCACTCATTGCGTATTTTTGAAATTCTTTTCCGTAATTCATATCTTATTTTTATATGTTTATTGATTTAAATACAAATGTAAGATAAATAAAACTAAGTAACAAGTATAAAATAGGTTGATTTACTTGAAAGTTTTCAATATACTTACTTATATCAAATAAAAATATAAAATGAGTAAAATGAGTAAATGGTTTATCAGAGAGAAGAAAGGTAAAATAAGTAATAAAGATTTATTTCTTATCCCAACTATAAAGGTATGGTACAATAAAAGGACGTTTTTAGAAACGGGGGTTCATACTCCGGCGTTAGGGGTAAAATTTCACTTATTCGTATTTGAATTCTCAATAGCGTTCCAAAAAGGGTACTAATATGTCAGATAAAAAACCTGATTTAGTTGTATGGTCCAAAGAAAAAGGATATTATTCTAAGAGTTTAGAATACCCAACTAGTTTAGGTTCTGCCGTGTTTGAGGTCCCTAACGTCCCATTGTTTAGAGAAAAATCATCTAAAAAAATGATGGATACCTTTAACCAAGAAAAAAATGAGATTGTTGACCAAGTTAAAAAACTATATGAACAGTATAACGACTCCATTATGGTTTGGGAATCAAAATTTAATTTTGAACCTATAGTTGGAAAATCATATTTTTTATATAACTTTGGCAACAAAGATACATTATCTTTAATTTCTCCGGAAGAATGGGATAAGATTGAAGGTTTTGTTGGGGAGTTTAAGTTAAATAGCGAAAACAAATGGTTAAGAATAAACGAAAGGAAAATAAGTGGTTAACACATATAAATAAAAAATTATGAAAGATAAAATAGTTGAAAGACTTCTTGAGTTGGAACAAATATCCATCCGAAATGCGGATGTCATTATTAATAATGGTGAAAGAAAAGTTTTAATAATTGAAGGATTAAAGAATGACGGGTTTATTACGATACACGAGACGATTGTTCTTTTAAAGGAGAAAAATGAGTTCGTATTACCGTTTGGAACGCCTAATGATACTCAGTATCCTCCGGTGATTCGAAAATATACTGATTGGACATATGACCCACATAGACCGGGACAACCAAGATGGGAAGTGACGTGTAGTAACAATTTAAATCATAAAACTTAGTTAAAATGAGTCTTAAAAAAATACAAAAGGAGTTTAGGGATACCTCAACAAAAGAATTAATATCCGCTGTTTTTGAGAATTTTCTATTTGGGTTTCTTGGGGCAATCCTAATAGTCTTCATATCGGAACGGGTAGATATTTTAGTCCTTCTTGGTTATATGGTTTATTATTTCTTTTTAGGGAGGGTGGTTAGTAGACCTAAATATGTAACAAGTTTAGGTAAGTTTATAATATTTCCAGCCCCAACAGCTTTAGGGGCATTTACAGGGTATAAATTGGCATATATGTTATCCTCTTTTTTTTAAAGTGGTATTTATATTTTAAACAAGTGAAAAAAAATAATGGTTTAACTTTCCATTTCAAAAATAAAGTTATATTTTTATACTTAAATAACAAAAAACAAAATTATGTTAAAAACAAAACAAGGTGATACCGTAAAGGTAAATTACACAGGTAAATTAGAAGATGGTACAATCTTCGACACATCGTTAACTGAAGGTAGAGGTCCTATCGAAGCGAAATTAGGGGAAGGTCAACTAATTAAAGGTTTTGAAAACGCTTTATACGACATGGTTGAAGGGGAAAAGAAATCGGTTGAGATTTCTCCTGAAGATGCTTACGGAGAGGTTAAAGATTTCATGATTAGTGAAATACCATTAAATCAACTACCGGAAGGAGTTAAAGTTGGTGAAATGTTACAGGGCCAAGGACCTCAAGGTCCCGTCAATGTTAAAGTTTCTGAACTTAAAGAATATGTTGCTATAGTAGATGCCAACCACCCATTAGCGGGCAAAAAACTTATATTTGATTTAGAGTTAGTCGGGATTAATTAAATAAAAAAGGAGATTTATTTGGATTTCCTTTTTTATTTTCTATATGGAATTATATTAATGTCACCCCAAACAAAAGTTGTTTTTAGTTTGGGGTGATATTTATTATGGTGGATTAAAAACCATTTATTATGACTAACGAAGAATATAATGTACATAGATTGGGAGTTTTCTTGAACTTCATGGTTAAAGTCCAATAAAATCTTGGTAAGAACAATTTGTAAATACAGAAGTAATTAAACCATAATGAACCTACAAGAACATAAAAGAAAAGTATTAAGGGAAGAGGTAGAATTAAATCCATTAGAATATTTAGGAATGCCGGAAATTTCAAAAATTGAAATTGGGACTATTAATAATGTTATAATTAATGGAGATTTATATCAATTTAAAACTCAAGATGGTTTAATTAGTGGTGTAATGATTTCACCTACAGAATTTAGAATAGAGGGAATATCGGCCAATGATGTGGGTAAAGGTCAAGGTTCAAAAATGTTTGAATCTTTAATTTCATATTTAAAATCAAAAGGTGTTACAACTTTAACAACTGAGTCGGCAGGTGAAGGTGCTGTTAAAATGCACAATAAAGCTGTTGACAAAGGATTGCTAATGAAAGTAAAAGAAGATGGTAGATTTGCAACATTTACGATTAATAATACAAAACTAGATCCTACAGATACTAAATCTGATAAAGAAAAAAGAAGACAAGAATCTTTATTAAATCCAACTGAAAGGGTTTATGATTATGAAAAAGGAAGAGATACAGTTCCTGAAAGATTACCATTTGATATTGATAAATTGGTTAATTCGGGGATTGTTTTTGTTACACCCGCAATTAATGGTAACCCAAATTCAAAAAATTATAAAAAATGGATGAGAAACCCTCACACTCATTTAATAAGTTTATATAATGTAGAACATTCAAATGAAGATGGGTGGATTCGAAAAGCCATCACTAAAGGATCATCCACAGAAGGGTGGAAAGATAATTTTGTTAATAAATTATATGACGGCAAATACAATCAAATACTTTGGAGTTTAGAAAAACTTGGTATAAACCCTACGGATATGTTAATTGATACGAACTTACAAGAGAACATAAGAAGAATATTGAGGGATGAGTTGGGACCATGGTCCAAGGTTACTTAGAAGAGTTCCTATGGAGAAGTTAGAGAAGTCTTTTGGTCACGCATTAAAACAATCAACAATAAAGTATTATAGATATATAGATATATTAAATGATGATTACAGATTACATTTTTTTACAAAGGAAGTTGTAGAATTATTACAGTCGATTGTAATAACTAATTGGTTGATTCCAAATACCACATTTCTTTCCGTAGAATTCGAATACCAAATTCCAAAAAAGAAAATCTTTATGGTTAACACCTGGTATATGTTCTTTAGGCCATTTACAATCAACTAAACAAGAATGGTGAGATATAACATTACCCGTATCAATTCTACCATAGACAGGTTTACTTGCAATAAGTCTTAACTTACCATCTTTATCAATCTGTTCACCAATTAACATACCTCTAAAATTATGTTCAACACATTCCAAATATTTCATATACATATTTTCATGAAAAATAGTATCGTCATCTAGAAAACAAAAATACCCGTCTTTTATCTTACTTAATATGTTGTTTCTTTTTGAGGTTGTGTCACTATCCTCACAATCCACAGGATAAATTTTAATTTGACTATTATTTTTTAAAAATGGTAAATTAGGTAATTCTCTTTTAGTTGAATAAGATATATGCCAAATTATATCGTCATTTATGGGTATTGAATTATAAACTTGTTCTAATAAATTAAAACGATAAAGTGGTGTAACTATATGTAACATTATTTTATTAATTTTTTTATGTTGTCACATACATAGTTTATATCGTCATCAGATAAATTTTGATGTAAAGGTATGTTTAGACCTGTTTTATTTAATTTTTCTGAATTATATAACTTAATATTTGTGTTATAAATTGGGTTTAAATGTAGTGGGTGATATCTCAAAGTCGTATATATACCAAGATCAAATAAATTTTTAGCAACCTCATTTCTTATATTATCGTCCATTTGTATAAAATAAGTGAAATATGAATGAGTCTCGTTTTTATTACAATCAACAGGTGTTATTAAATTCACATTTTTAAAACTTTCTTGATAATAATCCCATATTTCTTTTCTCCTGTTTTGATTTAAATGTAAGTTTTTTAGTTGAGTTAACGCTAATGACCCCTCAATATCGGAAGGTAGCATTTTAACATTTGGGTTAGTTATGTTATATTCCCACCAAATTTTATTTGGATATTTTTGTACATTATTAAACCCTGAAAATCCAATACCACAATACCTCATTTGTAATGATTTTTCTGATAATTCTTTATTCTTAAAATATATCCCACCACCTTCACCAACGGCAATGTTTTTAACGGAATCAAAACTCCATATACCAACATCACCAAATGTTCCACAATATTTGTTATCTATTTTAGAATCAACGGCATGTGCGGTATCTTCTATGACGGGATATCCTAATTGAATAATTGGGTTAATATCCACGGGTAAACCAGCATAATGAACAACCATTATTGCTGATGTGTTATTAGTTATTTTTTCTTTTATTAAATTAATTGTTACGTTTTGTGTAAATAAATCAACATCGCAAAAAACAGGAATTAAATCATTTAATAAAATTGATTGTGCACAACTAACCCAAGTAAATGACGGTAGAATAACTTCAGAACCTTTAGGAAGATTTAAATTTTTTAACGCCAAATACAATGCGTTAGACCCGGAATCCACCATTAAAAAATTATCAACATTTAATCTTTTTTTAAAATCATATTCAAAATTTTTAACGTTAGACCCAATTCCTGTCCAATTATTTTTTAAACAATCAACTACCCCTTCAATATCTTCTTGAGTATATTTAGAACCAAAAACTGAAATCATATATTATTATTTTCTCTAATTATTTTACAAGGGTTTCCGTATACAACAACATTATCGGGAATGTCTTTAGTAACTAATGAACCAGCACCGATTATGGTATTATCACCTATCTTAACACCATCAATTATATTCGCACCAATTCCTATTTGACAACCTTCACCAATTATAACATTGCCAGCAATATTAACACCAGGATTTATTGTTGTGTATTCACCAATTACGGTATGATGACCAATACTAACATTTCTATTAATAAATACAAAATCACCAATCTTTGTGTGACCAGCAATACTTACCAAAGTATTAATGACTATTCCGTTACCTAATTTAACTGTATTAGAGATATCAGAGTTATCCGATATTAGGTTAACCAAAAGAGTGTCTTTATTTACCTCAAATATATTACTAACTATTTTTCTTATTTTAGGTTTAACAACTCCCAAAGTTACCATTTTGTTACTGATATCCACATCATTGGTGATTTCAATGTTAAACTTGGGGTGACAGTATTTTTTATTAGGTATTAGATTTAAATTATTAATTATATCAATATCTGGGTAGATTTCTTGAGAATCTAAAATATCAAGTATCATTGTTAACGTACCCTCACTAAGTCCAAGTATTGTTAATTTTTCTATTTCCATAACCCAAGTTTTTAAAATCTAATGGTGATAAAACACCCAAACCCATTTCGTCCATTATCTTACGAATTCTTTGTAATAATTTAATATTAGTTGTTTTAACTTTATTTGTAAAGTATAAATTATCCTCCAATCCAATTCTAATTCCGTCAGCGTATAATAAACCTAACAGATTAGATGGCAATTGTTCTTTACCTATACCACCCAAACATAATAAACTATTATTAGGTTTATTCTGAATAATTGAATTGAGTGATGCAACATCTGATTGTGCGTTATACATATTACCCAAAATAACATTAATGTAGTGAGGATCCTTTAAGATACCTTTTTTAATCAAATAGTTAGTGTAGTTTAACATTCCAGAATCAAAACATTCGATCTCAGGAGTAACACCATATTGATCCATTTTTTCAATTAATTTTAAAATAGTATCGGGAGAATTAATTGATTCACCAGTCGGGAAATTTAATGAGGACATGGTCAATGATCCCATATCGGGAAGTAATTCTAAGACCTCCGTCCTTCTATCAATATTTGGTTCGAATCTACCTGTTAATGAAACACATATGGTTAAATTAGGACAATGTTTCCTAATACCTTCAATTATTGGTTTATAGTAATTTTTATCGCTACTATTCTTTAATGTCTCAGGGTTTCTAGAATGAATATGAGTAAGAGTTATGCCATACTCATATGCCTCATGAACCTCTTCAATTATTTCAGATGGTAATAACGGAGCAAAAGAATTGTCTCTTGTTGTTTGTGTACCTGTTGGGGTAAAGTTAATTATTTTATTTGACATAATACTTTCTTAAATATAATCATTATAATTTAATTGTGAACTATCCAACCACTAAAGATGGTTGGGATTCTTAAATTTAAATCTTGATTAATGTATCCACATTTGTTACAACTCTTGCTAGAAGGGAAGTATCTATCTATATGTATAATTTCTTTATAACGGTGGGCAAGGTGATTACGACTTCAAATCAATAGATGATGAAATAACATATGGTTCAGTGAATACTATACATTTTAAAGATTCTTCAATTATTAAATGTAACCCATGTGGGTAATTATCAATAGTGTCGTCTAATCGATTAACTAATAAAGTACAATCAATTATAAATTTAGATGCGTTAGTTGAATATGTAAAATGGTTCACTTTAATTTCAGAACCTTCACCATATAAATGTGTTACATCACTTTTAAAAGCGATGTTAATTATGTCCCCTAAAACTAAGTCATATATCATACCCTAATTATAGTCAAAAAAAACAATTTGAAAAGTTTGGAAATATAATTTTTTGAACGGAGCGTAAAACCCATTCATCGCTTTTTAGTGTATGGGTAGTTCACATCTTTTTTAAGAGGATATCCATGATTAGGAAAATCGAATTAAATTTCGTATATTTATAAAATACAAAATTAAATTAAAAACACAAAAAATTAGTAAAGTTATGAAAAAATTTATATTACTCCTAATATCTATATTTATAGTAGGAAACGCAACAACACAAACCACAGAAACCCTAATCACATCTGATTACATTGAAGTATATGATTGGATGGGTGCTTGGTGGTTTAATAATCCCACCACCGGGTATTTTTCAGATATATCAGCTACAGCACCTTACAGCGCTGCGATATATGGGAGTGGTAATAATACATATGAACAGGATTGGTATACACTACCATCGGTAACTGTAGATCCAACCAAAGACCATGTTTTTAAAATGAGACTAGCTGCTCAAACTATATCATCTCCTTTAGCAGCTACAGCAGGTTTAGATGGTGGGGATTATATTACAGTACAATTAAGCCAGAATGGTGGGAGTTATGTTAGTGAACTAAGAGTGAGTGGGTTTTCAAATGCTACCTGGGATTATTCATCTAACGCAATAGCTACTAAAGTCGTTAATGGTAGTCTTACTACATTTAGCCCCATTAGTGGTGGAGATAGAAATTCATTAGGTGATGGTTATTCTTATATCGAATTAGTAATACCCGCAGGTCCAACTACTATAGCAATTGATATTCAAGCTCGAGCTAATAGACCTGGTGAAGATTGGTGGATGGATAATTTTGAACTATTTGAAATTACTACGTTATTACCCATTGAATTACTTTATTTTAATGCTACTCCTATTAATAACCAATACGTCCAATTAGAATGGGCTACTGCGACTGAAATCAATAATGATGGATTTGAAGTATTGAGAAGTACAGATGGTGTTGATTTCGAATATATTGCTTGGATTTTAGGAAATGGTAATCAAACAGAAACTCATAAATATTATTATGAAGATTATTCAATCGAAACTGGGATAACGTATTATTATAGACTAAAGCAAATCGACTACAATGGTCAGTATGAATATTTCTACATTAAATCTGTAAAATTATTAGAAGCATCAGGTGAAGTACTTTCAATTAAATATTATTCTTATTTAGGTGAAGAATTTGATACAAAACCAAACCTAAAAGATTATATAGAATGTACTATCTACCAGAATTTAATGGTGTGTAAAAAAATACAGTTAAATTGAACTACCCACGAACTAAAGATTCGTGGGATTCTGAAACATTGTTAATAACTTTTAGTCAAAAATTTTTTTCTTTGCGAAAAATGTTTTATATTAGTACTATCAAAATAAAACAAATATGCAAATCGAACTCGTAAACTTTCAAACAGAATCTCAATCCGCCTTTCAAAAATTATCATCTAAGCTAACCGAAAGCGAAAGGAAATTCATTAAGGATAACTACGAAAAAACAAACGGTGGATTTTACGTTTTCTATTCGCATCGAATATACGGTTCTGGATTTGAAAATCTTCAAAAAATGATTGATGGTTTACTTCGTAAAGGAATCGGAACTTACTCTTCAGCATTAGGTCATTCAATACAACCACAACTATTCAATATCATAATAAAAAACGGAAATTAGAAAAATCAATGAAAAAAACAATACTATTATTAATAGCAATCCTATTTACATTAACAGTAAAATCTCAAGAATCATTTTCAAGAGCATATCTAAATGTGTTAATAAGTTATGAGAGTGATATTAGCTACTATGAAGGAGCAAATGCTTTTACTTTTAATGTAGATGGTAACTCAATTGTCTACTATCCACATACAGGCTCGTCAGAGCGATTTATATATGTTAGTAATATCACCGAAGATACAGATAAGTATGGAGATGAATATCAAATGATAAAAACAATTGAAGTTAGTACCTCAGAGATTGTATACTTCCAATTATATAAAAACCAAGAATTTGGATTGAATATGATATATGAAGAGCCAATTCTGCTAGTACATTTTTATAATAAAATTAAAAAATAAACGCAGTATGAATTTAGCAAATGAAATATTACAAGCGTGCTTTGATGTACACGAAAAAGAAAAAACTCCGAAAGAAGCGCAAGAAGAAATATTGCGTTTATTGATTGTTGTAGGGGCTTTAGGCGAACATTTATGCCCTAAATGTGGCTCTGATAATATAGAACCGTCAGACAAAGATAACGACAATGAGTGTAATTACTGTGGATGGATTTGGGCATAATTGCCTACAACATGCGAGTAACAACAACGTCTAAAAAACTAAACAATGATTGAGATTAAAAAATTAAGCACTATATGGTAAATAAGAACTATACTAAAATTTACGATACTATAAGCGAATTTTTTAAGGATTAACGGTTTGGCTATGTGTAGTGCCCTTAAACTACACTTACTTAAAAATACAAGACAATGAAACAAGGAACAGAAGTATCAGAAAGCACCGACAAGGCATTACATATAGCTGGTGTTGGCACACGTTTATTTGGGGTTTATTCACCTGACGACAACCTTTTATCAGTTCATATAAGCGAAGAAGGTGCAGAAGAAAATAAGACTTCCTTTGAAAAGAACTACAAGATTGAAGGCTACTATGTTGACTATGTAATACTGCATTCTTAAATGTGTGCCAACGTGCGAGTATAATCAATGTCAATAACTAATTAAAATAATATATAAATGAAAGAGTACAAAATATCAAATAAGCAATGGAAGTTATACAATGTTATGCTTCTATTTTTTGAACCTACTATCTTTTGGGATTGGTCAGACTTTGGCTTAGTTCTAAAAGTTTATAAACAAAACAATATAGGTAGATATCATTTTGCAATCGATATACAAATTGCTTGGTTCGAGTTATGGTTACAATGTTGGAAAAAATAAAAATCAATGAATAAAAAACTAAATAGAGGAAATGGTTACATTGGTGGTGTATGCCAAGGATTAGGAGAATGGTCAGGAATTCCTTCAATATTATGGAGAATTGCGTTCCTCTTTTTTATACCCGCCGCCTTTTGGATATACCTTGCATTGTGGATTTTACTTAAAAAACAATAAAATATGAAATATAAATTAGAAATGTATGGGTGGGAGGTTGAAGCGACTGGTCACTCACTAACGGACGAACAGGTTAAATCTATTCAAGGTTTAATGGAGACCAATAGTGTTGACGAACTATGGGAAATTCGTCATGACATTGAAAATGAAGGTATTGTTGATGACCTTTATAATCCTGACCTATACCACGTAATACGTGGATTAGATAATGGTAGTCTTTGGTTCTTACTTAAAAATGAGAAGGATGAAGAGGTTTTAAAGTTTGACCTATCAGATATGTCAGACATATATGAGGTATTAGGTGACGCTGCTGATGATATTCCATATGAAGGTTATTTAGTGATACCGGGTGAGGGTGATAAGTCTGAGGTGGATAATATACTAGCGATATTTGATGAGAATAAAGGTGGTATTGCTGAGTATGAATCATTCGAATCCGACGAGGTACCGACGGCCAAAGATTTCTGTTTACAAACCGGAGATATTGGAACACCTGAAGGTGATTGGGATTTTATATCAAAAGTATTTTTTAAGGGTAAAGAATTAGATGTTTACGACCACTTAGATAATCGTGGTAAATCATCAACTGTTGAAATTTACCGTAAAAATAGCCCAACAATAATATGAAAATTACATTTATATCAGACACGCATACATTACATAAAAAACCCTACCTTAATCGGTGGGGTTTTTTTCTTCAGTTAAAGTTATTTTTTTTTCTTTTTGTATTTGATTAACCAAGTAACCTGATATCACGAATTCTAAAGTCGCCCACATAATGAAATCAGACATACTTAAAGATTCGTATTTTTTATGTAGAAAAAATATCATTCCTATTTGTCCAATTAGGAATGCGACTCCGGACTCCACTCTTTTCTTAGAAAAGTAAGACTTCTCATTACTATATAATTTAACGATTTCTATTATGAACCATTTAATGTTAATCTGACCAAAAAATTTAATGTTATTTGACATATTGTATGTTTTATTATAAATATACCTTTAATTAAAAAAAGGGAGTGTAGCGATACATCCCTTTTTAATTAGTTACCTTAACGGTAACGGTCCTAAATCCCCCTAAAAGGGGGGGGTTGTTATTTTGTTTGACATTCACAATTAGAGCAAGAACACCCTTCTGTGAGACAATTTTCATTACAAGTACAATTTTTAGTGTTCATAATATTATTTTTCTTTAATTAAAACCTGACACCTCTTAAGATATTCTTTAGCTCTTGGGGTTGGGTCGGTATGTTTTAATACTTTTTCAATGTCTTTAACCAAATCTTCACCGTGTTCATTTTCACGATACAGTTCAATTACTTTATCCATAGCTTTAAGACAATTTTTATTAGTTTCGTCAAAGTAGTTTCTACCTCTAAATTTATTTAAGTGGTTCATCAAATCGTAAGATAAGTGTTCACCACCGTCTTTAATATTTGGATGTAACCTTAATGTTTTTAATATATCTAAAGTATCAGTAATCCCATTAATACCGCCATTTCGTTTGTACAAATCAGAAGTGTAATTTTCATAATCTTTTGGAGGACCGACAATGTTATCTAACGATACTACATTAGTTGATGTACATCTTTCTTTCTTATTCGACGAGTTATCTTCCTTTAAAAGGTGATTAATAAGGTTATTAAACTTTTCTTCTTGTATTTTTATTTTCATAATGATAAATATTTGCTTATTATAAATACTACGGAAATATGAAATATTGATTCTTAATATATTTCATTTAAACGAAAAAATCCGGAACATTACATTCCGGATTAAAAATTTAGTTAACTTCCTCAAATTCGACATCCGAAGAATCTATATCAACTCCACCATCTTCGGATACATTTTCATACATCTTTTGACTGACCGATTGTAATTTGGTGTTCAGGTCGTCCATATACGTTTTAATATTCACCATCTCTTTTTTAGAGTGAAAATCTTTTAATTTTCCAATCAGACCATTTAATTCCTCTTTATCTTCTTCAGAAATCTTATCTCCCATATCTCCAATAGTTTTATTACTTTGGAAAATTAAGTTATCTGCCGAATTCAATGTCTCAATCTCTTCTTTCATCTTATTATCGGATTCGGAATTTTCTTCGGCCTCAGCTTTCATTCTTTCAATCTCCTCTTTAGAAAGTCCTGATGAGGATTCGATACGAATTGATTGGGTTTTGTTAGTGCCTTTATCCACTGCCGATACGTTTATAATTCCGTTAGCGTCAATATTGAATATTACTTCGATTTGTGGAATACCCCTTTGAGATGGGGGTAAACCGTCTAAGTGGAAACGCCCAATCGTTTTGTTATCTTTCGACATCGTTCTTTCACCTTGTAGAATATGAATCTCTACACTCGGTTGATTATCAACGGCGGTTGAGAAAACCTGAGACTTTTTACTTGGTATTGTCGTATTAGAATCGATTAACTTTGTAAATATCCCACCCATAGTTTCAATACCTAATGATAGTGGTGTTACGTCTAATAAGAGTACGTCATTAATATCCCCACTTAACACCCCACCTAATATAGCGGCACCTAAAGCAACTACTTCATCCGGATTAACACCCTTTGAAGGTTCCTTACCGAAGAAATCTTTAACTGCTTTTTGAATTGCTGGAATTCTTGTTGTACCACCAACTAAAATCACCTCATCAATTTCCCCAATTGTAAGGTTAGCCTTACTCATTGCGGTTTTACAAGGTTGTATTGTTCGTTTAATTAATGAATCTGTTAATTGTTCGAATTTAGCCCTCGTTAACTTTGTGACTAAATGTTTAGGACCTGTTGAGTCAGCACTTAAGTAAGGTAGGTTAATATCAGTCTCAGAGGTCGATGAAAGTTCAATCTTAGCCCTTTCAGCGGAATCACGTAATCTTTGAATAACACCAGGATCGTTAGATAAATCAAACCCATTTTGGGATTTGTATTCTGATTTTAAGAAGTCGACAATAACATTGTCAAAATCGTCACCACCTAAGTGACTATCACCGTCAGTCGATAGAACCTCAAAGACGCCATCACCTAAATCTAGTATTGATACATCGTGAGTTCCACCACCACAGTCGAATACTGCGATAACCTTGTCACCACCTTTTTTATCCATCCCGTACGCTAATGCCGCTGCGGTTGGTTCGTTAACTATACGTCTAACGTTTAACCCTGCGATTTCACCAGCTTCTTTAGTTGCTTGTCTTTGAGAATCGTTGAAGTAGGCCGGAACTGTGATAACAGCTTCGGTAACACTTTCACCTAAGTATTCTTCAGCGGTTTTTTTCATTTTTTGAAGAATTATCGCTGAAATTTCCTGTGGGGAGTATTTTCTATCTGAAACATCCACCCTAGGTGAGTTATTATCCCCTTTAGAGATTTTATATGACATCTTACCAATTTCACTTTTTGATTCGTCGTAAGTCAAACCCATAAATCTTTTAATTGAATAAATAGTTTTTTCCGGATTTGTAACAGACTGTCGTTTTGCCGGGTCACCAATTTTTCTTTCACCTTCGTTTTCAAGAAAGGCTACTATCGATGGGGTGGTTCTTTTCCCCTCAGAGTTAGGTATTACGATAGGTTCTGAACCTTCCATAACTGACACACAAGAGTTAGTTGTCCCTAAATCAATTCCAATAATTTTTCCCATAATATTTCTAATTTTGTTAAAGTATATGTGTTTTATTTTAACACGTCAAGTATACTAACAAAATTATACCAAATAAGAAAACCTGACATATAGTCAGGTCCAATGAAAAAATACTGTCAAAAAGTCAAATTATGTGTTTGTGAATGATAATATGGTCAGTCCCAATTTATATCAATCCACCGAAAACCCACAAATCTTTAGTTTGTGGGATGTAAGGTGGTTTTAACGATTTCTTGGGTTCATTGATACTCCATATATATCGTAAATCTTTTTCATTACCGACAAAGATTTTTCTACTGAACCTGGAGTTGTTAAAAAACCTCCTCCATTTGTCGCCTCAATTGATGCGGAATAGTTTTTACCCCCATTTATTTCAATGTATAATTTATTTCCTGTTCCTGTTATATCACACTTTACCCCATCAGCCTTTGGGAATGAATTTGGATTCAAAGGGTATAAATCCCAACTTAATGGGTTACCAATTTTAACATGGGATCCGTATAAATCATTATATTCATTTAAATATTTCCCTAACATATTAGAGGTTAACTTAACACCATTCCCTGTTGAAGCCTTCCAACCCATACCAAATGACGACATTTCAATAACCCCTTTTAAAAAGGTAAACAATCTTTTTTGTAATTCAAGTCCATCATTATTTTCTTCACTTATAACTCTTTTAACAATTCTAATTAAATCGTTTTCTGTTAATCTTACAATTTTTTTCATAATATATTTTTAATTATAAATATCCATCAAAAACAAAAAAAATCGTTTTTTTTTTTTTGATGGATATTTATTTGTATGGATAAGATATTAATGAAAGAAGAATTAAATAGAATTAAAGAATTGATGGGTTTGATAAATGAGCAAAACAAATTTTATCTGGACCAAAAACAATTACAACTACCTTCAGATTACTTAGGTAAAGGTGGTGGTTTTGAGAGAGGTTTATATGGTGGAATGTCCTCTGAAAACTATTATAAGTTATTGTCTGAAATACCAACAAGTGAAATTGAAAAAATAAGATTAATTTTCCCACAAGCAAAATGGGAAGAGTTTGCGTTAAAATTATTAAAAACTTTAAAGGTGGTAACTGGTGTTTTTAATAATTTAAAAGATGCGATAAATTTTGTTGATAATTTAAAAGAAAAAAATGTTAAAGTCGATGAATTTGTTGTCGGTTCACATGGAAGTGTGGGAACTTTATTAACGACGCAAAATGGTAGTAGTTATTCTTTTAATACAAATTTTTTAAATAACTTTAAAGATATTCTCCATCCAAATAGTAAAGTTTTTTTTACTGCGTGTAAGGGTGCTGATTATTTAGATACTTTAAAAGACGCTGCGGAAAAACTTAATATTGGTGTTTATGGTTCTGCAGGTATATACAATTATATAACTAATAATTCAGAAAAAGGATTTTATTGGTGTTCACCTCAAAAATTTGAGACCCCAAAAACAAAAGAAAAAATAAACCCAATAAGTTATAATGAAAAATATGGTTTAATTTATGTAAAATCACTATCGTCTAAGTCTATCTATGACCAAAGCCGTAAAACTAAAATAACAATTAATCGTGGCGTTTTTGACAATTCAGTTCATAAATTTGAATCTGAATTTGATAGTGGAGGGCAAACTGAGTATTTTCAACCATCCCAAATGAGAAACCAATTATTTTTAGAAACCGGTAGATTAGATATTAATTTCTGTATTAAATCTTATTTTGTTGATAATTACGGACATTCAAAAGAAAATAAATATAATCCATATGATAAAAAAAGGAAAGAATTAGAAAATGTTGGATTCATCGATAAATATGTAATAGACAAAATAAAATCAAATGAAATTATTGTTGAAGTTGATGTGGATGGTAAACTTACTAATATTAAATCTTTACCATTAATACAAAAACCTATGAATATTACCAATGAATATTTATTGGATAATAATTTATGTAAAAAAGTTTCAAAATCACCAATATCATGGATTTAATTTTTTTTTAAAAAGATAATAGTTAAAACCACCTTTCATCCCACAAACTAAAGATTTGTGGGTTTTTCGGTGGATTGATATAAAAAAACATATTTTATAAAAAAAATAAATATATATTTTTATATATGTTAAGATAATCCTTAGTTTTAATTAATAATCAAATACTTATAGTTAAACAAACACTATGGGTAATGATATAATAAAAAAGGGTAGTAAGGGATTGATAGTATCTTATTGGCAAGAATTTTTAAAAAACTTACAATTATACAATTACAAAGTCGATGAAGATTTTGGTAATCTAACCCATAAATCAACAGTGGAATTCCAAATGGTTAACGGTTTAGTTCCTGACGGTATTGTGGGTAAAAATACGTGGGATAAAGCATATGAGTTAGGGATAATTACTACGGACGAAATGGAAGAACCAGTTGTACCAGAAGATTTTAATATAATAATAAATAAGTCACATATGTCAAAAAATGAATATTATACGACAAATGAAGAAAAAGACTGGATTTTTATACACCATACCGCGGGATGGAATAACCCTTACGATACGATTAAACATTGGGGGAGCGATAGTAGAGGTAGAGTTGCAACAGAATTTGTAATAGGTGGTCAGAAAATAACAAATAACGATAACGAATTTGATGGGGTTACAGTACAATCATTTCCGGAAGGTGGATATGGTTGGCATTTAGGTATTGGTAACAATATAATGCATAGGGCTTCTGTTGGTATTGAGGTTAATAACTTTGGGTATTTAACTGAAGGTGGTTACTACAAAACAATTGATGGTAATAGAACATGGGTAAAGAAGACATATGGTAAGTTTTATACTTATGTTGGTACTGAGGCTCACCCAAGTCAAGTAGTCGAGTTAGATGAGAAATTTAGGGGGTTTAAATACTGGCACAAGTACAGTGATAAACAAATTACGGAATTAGAAAAACTATTGAGGTATATTGGAGATAGAGATGGTATTGATATAAGAAAGGGTTTACCTGAATTAGTAAGAGAAAAAGGTGCGAAAGCATTTGATGAATGTAGTGTATCGATGTGTACTAACACTAAAGGTCTATGGTCGCATACTAATTGTCTAACTACTAAATTTGATATGTTTCCACAACAAGAATTATTAGATATGCTAATTAGTTTGTAAATCTAAATCTTAATATTTATTAATAAAGATTAAACCAATGAGATTAATAGAAGATAAGAAAGTATCCGATAATTTGGATTACCATTTAAAAAACCAAATATTTTTGACTGAAAACGTTTTCAGACCAAATTCCAAAAAATTCTTCGACTTAATTTTTGAGGTTAGAGAACTATATAATAAAAATCTAATAAGGTTAAATGAAAAAGAATTAGAAATAATTGAAAGTGATTTTGGTAAAATAGTTAAATTAACCACGGGTGAAGAAATTTACTTAGAAGTACCGATGATTAATGAAGAAGCTTTTAGTTGGGATGGTACATACGCCAATGAAATTGACGAACAAGGTGCAGATACGTATTGGGCACACGATGAGGATAAAATAACTCTCCAAGATATTTTAGAACTTACAAAAGACATTAAAATTATAAACTTACCCACTAAAAAACTGGCTAATATTGTCCTAAATTGGGATAATAATCCTGAGGAGATAGAAAGAATTAGTCAAGTAGAAGTTTCATCTCAATACCCTATTTTAATTATGGTAGATGAATGTGGTAAAATTAAATGGATATTAGACGGAAATCATAGAGCACAAAAAGCATTAAGGTCTAATTCAGAAACAATACCTGCCAAACTTATTAAACCATCTAATCTTAATTCTAAATCTAAAAGGATATTTGGTTTAACCGAAGATGAATATAAAGGTAAAGATGTTAGTTTAAACAAACCTAAAACAGGGGGGCCTAAAAAGTGGTATGTTTACGTTAAGAACCCATCAACAGGTAAAATTAAAAAAGTTTCTTACGGTTCACCCGATATGAGTGCTAATTGGAACGATACCGGAGCTAGAAAGTCATTCGAGGCAAGACATCGGTGTGATAAGAAAAAAGATAAAACTAAAGCAGGTTATTGGGCGTGTAGAGCGCATAAAGATTTTGGTAAGAATGTTCCGGGAAGATTTTGGTAATGGACGATATAGAAATTTTAAAAAAGATTATTAATCGACAACTAAAAAAAATGAATATTGAAGGTGTTGATAATTTGGAAATCGTAGATATTGAACGTAGAGATGGGTTTTTACCTAATAAAATTATGGTAGGTGTATCCCCGACGCTTAAATACTCTGAACGTAGAGTAGTATGGCCTCAAGTATATCATATGGTTATGGATACCGTAGAATCAATTGGTTTACATATTGATAAATGGGATGTAGTACCTGTTGCGGTTGAGAGTAAATCTGACAAACACCCATTTAACGAAACCGTAGTTGGTGAAAGTAGAATTAGAACATTTGATAAAGATGTGTTAACCGAAGAACTTGTTTGGCATAGAGATAGAGAAGACCGTTTAGTCGAAATTATAGATGGGAATGGTTGGGAACTCCAAATGGACAATCAATTACCGGTCAAAATGAATAATGGGGATACGTTTATTATACCTGAAGGTGTTTATCATAGGGTTAAACGTGGTAATGATAAATTAGTTATTAAAATAACCAACTTGTGAACTACCCAACCACTAAAGATGGTTGGGCTTCAGGAATCACAGACTCACCTAATGGCAACGCCTCCTCCTGTTTTTGTTTAATGTCCGATTCTATTCCATAACCAGACAATATGTTTATTCCTTGTTTCAGGATGTTTTTACTTGCGTTTAAATCTCTATCGTGATGTTCATTACAAGAAGGACAAGTCCATTCTCTAATAGAAAGATTTAAATCTTGGTTTATCCACCCACAATTAGAACAAGTTTTACTAGATGGAAAAAATCTATCAATTTTAACGAATGATTTATCATTCCATCTTGATTTATACTCTAACATTGTGTAGAACATACCTAAACTAACATCAGATAATGATTGAGCCAATTTATGATTTTTCATCATATTCTTAACTGACAAATCTTCTACAGATATAATGTCGTGGTTTTTGACAATTTCTGTTGATACTTTATGTAAGTAATCTTTTCTGACATTTGTTATTTTTTCGTGAACTAAAGATAATTTAATTTTTTGTTTTTGTCTACTATTACTATCTTTTTGTTTTTTAGATAGTTGTCTTTGTTCGTATTTTAGTTTTTTTAATTTAGATTTTAAAACTTTAATATTTTCATAAGTTTTTCCATCTGAAAGTATCGCCAAATCTTTTATACCAGTATCAATACCAATACTTGAACCTGTTTTATCAAATGGTTTATGATTAACTTCACAAGTTATGCTAACATAATATTTTCCTGTTGTTGATTTGGTTATTGTTGCAAATAATATTTCACCTTCTAATTCTCTATGTAATTTTATTTTAATCCCTTCTTTAAATTTAGGAATGATTAACCGTTCATTATTAATTAAAACATTTTGTGGTATTTTGAAACTTTGCCTGTCATATTTTGATTTGAATCTTGGAAACTGATTTTGTTTATTAAAAAAGTTTTTATATGCCGAATCAAGATTTCTAATTGATGATTGTAATGATTGTGAATTAATTTCTTTTAACCAATCAAATCCTTCTTCTTTTTTTAAATCGGTTAGTGTTCTTGCGTTATCATAATAATTTAATGAAGTTTTTTCGTTTAAATATTTTTCTTTTCTTTCGTGAAGAAACCTATTAAACACAAATCTACAAGCGCCAAAATGTTTGGATAATAACTCCATTTGTTCTGATGTAGGTTCTATTCTAAACTTATATGATTTGTGAATAATCTTCATATATTATAAATATCTTGATTTCCTACAAAAGACAGAATTTTTGTAAAATGTTTGTATTCTGTGAAAACATATTTACAAAAATTCTTTATTATGTCAAAAAAATCAAATTACATTACAACAAATCGTTCAAAACACTATCTGAAAATTCATTTAATATTTGTTTGTAAATATCGTAAACCTTTACTTATGGGTAATTTAAATGAAGATGTGAAAACTATATTGGAAAATATTACAAATAATTCAGATTTTAGTATTGAGGTTATGGAATCAGATATTAATCACATTCATTTTTTAATTAGATATATTCCTCGTTTATCTGTTTCGTCAATTGTTCGTAAATTAAAACAAGAATCAACAAAACAAATTTGGTCTTTGTATTCTGATGTTTTAAGTCAAGAATTTTGGTTAGAAAAAACTTTTTGGTCTGATGGTTACTTTGCTTGTTCAATTGGTGAAGCATCACCAGATACAATCAGAGAATATATTTTAAATCAAGGTTAAAAATATTTTTTAAAAAAATCGTTTTTTTTTTTTTTGATGGATATTTATAATTAAAAATATATTATGAAAAAAATTGTAAGACTAACCGAATCTGATTTAGTAAGATTGGTTAATAGAGTTATAAGTGAACAATATGATGAAACTTTGAAAAAAGAACTCCAAAATATTGGTGGAAATTATCAACCCATTAAACTTTTTTCTGATAAAACCGAAAAAAATTTGGTGGGTGTAACTTTTTTTGATGAGGTTTTTAAAAATGAGGATGGTTCAATTCATTTATATCCTGGTGAGATAAAATTTAGCCCAACATTAGGAAGTAAAAGTGGTTATAAAGTGCTTTTATTTAAATGTGGGACACAGGGATTATTAAGTAATGGTAATGGTAAAATATTATATAATAGCGAATTAGAAAATTACTTAAAAAGTAAAACTTGTGGTAAAAAAATCTAAAGTTAAAAACCACCTTTAATCCCACAAACTAAAGATTTGTGGGTTTTTCGGTGGATTGATATAAAATGAAAACTACTAAGTTGAATGACATAATGAATAGGTTCTTGGAAAACAGGGAATTTAAATATAAAGGACCTATATTACCCGGGGAATCCATACCAAATTCAGACATAGATATTAAAATTAAGGTTGTTGGTACAAAAGAACTGATAGTTGTTGGGGAATATTATGATTATACGGTTATTGATATTGTCTTAGTCAGGTTTAATGATAAGTTTAGTAGTATATTTTTCAATGAATCGTTTAAACCTACGAGTGAGATGTTGAGTAATTTCAGTATTTTTAGTTGGCGACTTGAGGATTATGTTAGGTCAATATTAAAACCATTCGATATGAAAGTGAAAATTAAGGTAAATAGTATAACATATTTGTAGAATAAGAATGAATTTTTAACTATCGATTAGTATTAAATCTTTTAATAATCTTAGAAATTAAATCTCTAAGAACTATAGACGAAATTGTAATTAAACCGAATGATAATAACCTTTTAACTATTTCTTGAATGTCTGTGGGTTTCATATCATACAACATAGGTAAAATAGGGACAATAAACGAGTAAGCTAACATATTAGAAACCTTATTAAAGGTTATATTCATAGATTCGACAAACTTTAAAAACGAATATTTTAATTCTTCAGTTTTCTTAAGTCCGGTAATGAAAATGTCAAATAAACCTCTTTCATTAATATGGGACATTAATTCTTTAACGGTAGATTTATTCTCTAAATATAATGTTGCCATAATACTTGTTAAAATTAAAGAAATGTCAATATCGGAAATCTCAACATTCCCTGATTTTATATATTCATTGATTGGTACCATAAAACCACCAATACTTGCTCCCCAAGTTAACATAAATTCTAAGTTAATACCTGTGGTTTTAAAAGTTTCACCTATAATTTTTTTTGTGAATTTGTAATTTGACTTAACCACATCACCCATTTTAGATTTAATAGATTCTTTGATAAGGATTCTTTTTTGTTCCTCGGTTATTATAATATTAACATTCATAATTTATTATTTATATTTGAAGTATTTATAAATAAATATCATACTATGTCAAAAGATAATAAAATAAGATCACCTATAAACCCTGATTTAAGTAAAGGAGATAGAATTAAATTAATTTCAATGTGGGATGAGTCATCCTTATCTTTAGGCAATGGTGGGTACGTAACTTCTAAACATAAGGTTTTCGGAGTTGTACAATATAGTATTAAATGGGATAATGGTTCATCTCTACAACTTTTATCAGACTCCGACCATTGGATGTTCGAAGATGATTACAACGAAAAATTTAATAAAAAAATAAATGAGTCGTTAGGACACAAAGAGGTTACAGATAGGTTAACCTCATTTCAAGAGTTTGATATGAGATACCTATTTTCTTACTTATTGAAGGTGAGGGAAAGTGGTATAGTTAATATGATGGGAGCCTCTGATTATTTATGGTTAGGTTCAGATCGGATACAACACGAATTTATATATAAAAATATCCCCGATGAAAAATCATTTAATGAAGTGATTGAAATGGCCGATAGGTCACAGTCTGAAATGGTACAAGGGATAATGAGAGTTTTAGAAAAAGAGGGAAAAGAAATGGATGTTACGACCATGAACAGATACTTAAAAAGGTATTCGAAAGATATATTACTAAATTATATGTACGTTATGTCATAACGTACATATTTATAAACAAAACAAAGAACTATGAACGCATATTTTTTCAATGTAACCAAAGAAGAGAGAGAAAACATCTTAGACAAACATAAAGAGATTTACGATGGATACGTAACTCAATACGCTAAACCTGAAGAACAACCTTTATATGTTCAAGATTTCGCTAACGATAAAAAAGGTATTACTGTCAATGCTAATGGTGACGTAACAGAATATAAGAATGTCGGTATTAATGAAATGGGTCATGATGGGAAATCGACAGGGTTATTCGATGACGAAGAACCTATTGACGAACAATTAGATATGATTGGTGACGGTCCATATGATTTGGAACACGGGACAGTTGAAGACGAAGATTTAGAAGAGTATTTTGAAGATAGCGAGGAAGGTAACCCATATAACCACATGGAAAACGGTGGGCTCTTCGATGATTTTGATGAAGATTATGAAGATGAGGATAAAGTATTTGTTATTAAAAGTATTAACGAATCGTTAAAGATGTTTAATAGATTTACCAAATATAATTAATAAAAAAATATTAAATTGGGAATACAAATAAGCGAACTTGTTTCATATTATATTAACGGTATCTCAAATACTTTAGACGTTTCGTTTAGAATTTTTGGAGATGATGAGGAACATATTAGAATAGATGAAATATCATTGTCGGAGGTAGAAACTTTCGGTTATGAATTAAAAGATAAAATAGATATTGATTTATTTTACGATTATGATGATGAAGAGAATGATTTATTTGGGGGTGATGAGGAAGAAATGAGTCAGTTCGAAATAAACTCATTTTTAAACCAATATTATTTAATATACCCGGATTATTTACCAGATTCGGAATTATTTTAATATTTAATCAAGTTTTTAAATAAAAAGACTATTTATAAACAATATGAGAGTTGATGTTGACTATTTAATTTCACTAATGAATAAATTTACCTTTAATGGTAAAGGTGTTGATAATTCTGAACTCGGGGAACAGGATGGGGACACATCAGCGGGTCCGAGCTCTTACCCTACAGTTACAAAATGGGTGACGGGTTTAAAAAGAGGACCTGCCAACCAAATTGGTAATACTAAATGGAAAGATAGTTATACTATAACTAGAGGAAAAAGTAATACATTATTATAAAATAAAATATTAATATACAAAAAAGAAAAATTATGTCAAAATACAATTTAAATGAAGGGAACGAATCTTTAAAAAAGATTCTATTACTAATGAAATATGATAACCGAAAGACTTTGACCGAAAATGTTGAGTTAATCGAAAAAAATAATTCTATCGTGGAATCATCGGTTAACGAACAAGCGGGTCAGAGGGTTAGGTCGGCTATCTACAACGCCGGAGTAGGTGCTGGAACTGGTGCCGTAATTGGGTCGATTGTTCCAGGGTTGGGTACTACAGTACCTACTGTAGTAGGTGCTCTTTATGGAATTATGAAAGGTTCAGGGACATCATATAATAAAATTAAAGAGTCTATTAATCAATATTGTATACCGGAATATACTGGTGAATCGACAATGTCGAAACAAGATTTAAATGGTATTGCCGACTCCATTTTCGATGCGGTGGACGGAATGGGTACTAAGGAAGACAAAATTAAATCGGCACTTCAAGGGTTAAGTGTTTTTCCTGATTTGTGTGAATTATCTAAAGTATATCTTAAAAGACATGGTGAAACATTAATAGATGCATTAGGTGATGACATATCTGAGGAAAGTGAATGGAAAAAATATGTATGGTTACCTATTTTAGACTTAATCGATAATACTCCGGAAGCTAAAGATAATGATGAGGTAATAGTACCAACACCCGAAGATGATAATGAAGAAATCGAGACAGAATCAAAATATAAAAAATGTACAGGAACGTATAAAATGTATTGTTATAATAAAGAAGTGATTGGTAAAGTTCAAACGGGTTTAGGTGTTAAATCGGATGGTGCTTATGGTCCTATAACTCAGGCGGCCTTAGAAAAAGCGGGTTATAAGAACGGGTTTACAGACGCCGATGTATCTAAGATAGTTAAAGGTGGAGGTTCAGAAGATGTCTCACCTAATGTTGTGATTAAGAAGGATTCAGATAAAGACTATAATGAAACGGTGATGGCTAATACAAATAATCAAGACACCGTGGCAGGAATACTTAATGGTCAGTCTGATTCATTTAATTAAAAAAAAATATAATATTATGAACGAACAAAACGAACAAAAAAGTG
>Ga0210003_1000469_pt1 | contig 36670 bp, 32 predicted proteins | sample LantaG_FD_182804 | JGI IMG/M metagenome (GOLD analysis project Ga0210003, IMG submission 182804) | Deep subsurface microbial communities from Baltic Sea to uncover new lineages of life (NeLLi) - Landsort_02402 metaG (SPAdes) (version 2) | ecosystem: Environmental > Aquatic > Marine > Oceanic >...
GGAAGTTGACGTACCACTGCTCAGATTTCTTGCGGTCTATCAGCTGGATCTTGGTCTGGCTGCCCATGTGCATCTCCTTATGCGATCGGTGCCGTATGAAGAGGGTATCTATGCATATACATAGATACCATAATCGCAGATGATTGTCAAGTAAAATGTGGGAAAATATTCAGCTATGGCTGGAATCTTGGGCGGATGTTACGGTGAAAGGCCAAACTACAGGTGCCCGCCCGCAACGGGCGGGCACCTTGAACTCAATACAGATGGAAAATCTGTTTTCTCCGCAGGTCAGAAACACCCGATTGGATGCCGCCACAGCCGAACACATCAACCCGTGGCCCATCGCGCGGGTGATCGTCCACAGTATGGAACCGTCCTTTACGCTGACGCCTATGATCTCGTTGTTGCCCAGGCCGTAAATCAACTGCCCCTGACCGTCGAGTTCAAGATATGTCGGCGACGCGCCGGCATACGGCGCACCGCCATGCTTGGGCTGCCGTTCCTTTCCGGCCCATAGGACCTTTCCAGAAATCTTATCCAACGCAACCAAAACGTCTTTCTCTCTTTGCGGCAGAACGAAAAGGGTTCCGCCGCCAACGCGCGGCGTCGAAAATCCGTTCACAAAGGGGATGTCTCCACCACTGCGCCAAAGTTCCTTGCCATCGCTGCAGACGTCCATCGGCGGCCCGAGGTTCCCGCCTCAGCCGCCCAGGCCGTTGGCGAGCACGTACGGGGGATCGCCGCTGATGCCGACCTTCATCTTGAAGCTGGCCTTCAGCGGCTCCGCGAACCATACGCCGCGGGCCGAATAGGCGCCGGGCCTGGCGGGCAGGCCGAGGTCGGTGGTTCCGTCCCACTCGAGCGTCTGCTTGCCGCCGCCCACCCCGCTGGCGTAGGTCAACGAGCGGATCAGCATCCCCGAGTCGTCGTAGACGCCGAGGCTGAGCTGGCCCTTCCCCGGCGTCGTGAACCGGATCGGGATTTTCGTCGGTTCCGCGGCCCCGCCGGCCGACGCCAGGGCGAGGAGGGCGACCAATGCGGGGACTGATACGCGGAAGCGAATGAGCGTCATCTTGCTCCTCCTGAGGGACAGGACTTTGGCTGTTCTCATCGTCTGTTTTCCTTTGACTGAGTTTCCGGGACGAAGATGTATGGCACCTGTGGCAGGAGCGAGGGCATGACGGTGCGGTCTTCGATCGCGATCGGCACGCCCGGGCCGCGGCCATCCGGCGTCAACGGGTACAATGTCGCGCGGGGCACATCGCCCCAGTGGGCCGGCAGCTTCCGGGTGCGGTTCGTGCCGTCCCAACTGAAAAAGTCTTTCCAGATCCGCAGGCCGGTGCGAAGTGATGACATTTTCCACTCGGCCTGGGTTCCGTCGCTCCATGTCGCGCGAATCACTCCGGAGTCGAAGCCAATCGTGTTCTCCCCGGCCAACAGCTCGATCTCTCCGGCGTCCAGCAGGTGGGCCGTCTCGGCGGGGAATTTGATCGGGATGTGTTCAAACATGCGATAGTGCCGCCCGTTCCCCTGCGGCAGACGAATTCCCGGCGCGCGGTGCGTCTGACCGGCAGAAGCATTCGTGCCGGGCTTCATATCTGCCAGTATGGTTCCAGCCACGGGCGGTCGGCCTGCAGCAGTTTATTGAAGCAATTCCTGATGCCCGTCGGCGTGGCGCTCGCCGCGGTGCACGGATCGATCAGGCACGCCCGGCACGCCTTCTCCAGGTCGCGCTCGAGGATGGCGTCAGACGCCAGCGTTTGCATGTCCGCCATGCCGCGGCAGAGCGCGGCCAGCGGCACCGGCAGCGGGCCGACGTGATGCGGAGCGACGCCCAGCCGGTCGACCGTGCACGGCACCTCCACGCAGTAGCCGTCGGGCAGGTTGCCGATCATGCCGCGATTCATAACGTTCAGGTTCATCCGGTAAACGTTGTCGGTTTCCATCGCGTGAATGATGTGCGTGTCGTATTCGAACGACCTGACGAGGTTCAGCGGCTTGCGGCCGTCCAACTGCTGCACGAGGTCGGAGTCGGCGGTCCACCGCTTCGATGTCGTCTCGGCTTCTTCGCTCACCTCGCGAACGCCCAGCCGCACGCCTTCGCGAGCTTCCTTGCGCGACATGAAATACGGCAGGTATTCGGCGCAGTGGCCGGAAGATTCGGTAGTCCAACAGCCGAAATGCTTCAGCAATTCGAACTGCACGGGGAAAAGGTTGTAGCTCGCCTCCTTCTCGCCGGCCGCCTGCAAGTCGGGGTAGGCCGAACGTCCGTCGAGATATTCCAGCCGCAGGAACCACGCCATGTGGTTCACGCCGGCCACCGTGTAGCGGAAGTCCTTGTGCGAACGCTCCAGCATCTTCGCGATGCCGCGAATGCCATACTGCACGTTGTGGCACAGGCCCAGCACATTGATTTTCGGGCAGGCCAGGTTCAGCGTCCGCGTCAGGATGGACATCGGATTGACGTAGTTGATCAGCCAGGCGCCGGGGCATTCCGCTTCCATTCCGGCGCCGATGGCGATCAGCTCGGGGGCGGTCCGCATGGCGCGAAACACGCCGCCGACGCCAACCGTGTCGCCCACGTTCTGGTGGATGCCGAACTCGCGCGGGATATTCATCTCGAGGGCGTACGGCAGGCCGCGATACGCCGGCCCGCCCTGCGCAAAAGACGTTATGACGTAGTCGGCGCCCTCCAGCGCCCCCTCCCGCCAGTCAGCGGCGGTGGACACGCGCGTCGGTGCGTCGTAATGCTCCACGACCTTCCGGCAGTACGCCGTCACCGGCTCCAGGTGCGTCGGGTTGACGTCCACCAGCACCACCTCGCTGTCGCGCAGTTCCTCGAACGACATCACATCCACGAACGACATTGCACCGAAGCCGCTGCCTGCCCCGATGAAAACGATCTTTAGCATTGCCTGACTCCTGAGCCTCTTGCAAAACCCCCGAAGTTACGCGGAACGTCCGCCGGTGATAGCTTCGGAAAAGTTTCTTCAGGCTTCTTGATTATAACATACTTGTTCAATCTCTCAAGCACCTTTTCCCCCCAAAAAAAGTGTAATGTCTTGTAATTACACTTGTTATATCGAAATAGGTTTGTCACACTTTCGACCTGAGGCGATCTCCCCTGCAACCCGGGAGACCTGCCATGAGCGGACTGTCGGAATCGGGCAACCTGTGGCACACCATTCAGCCTGGCTCTTGCCCGCCTTGGAAGATGAACTGGGCGAACTCGATGACCAACACCGGGAGTTTGTTACCCTTTGCGAGGTTTGCAAGCCTCGCGAGCGCCTGAATGCCTATCGCTGGGTCGGCAACGGCTGTCCGCCCAAGGCCGCCTCGCACTGTGCAAGGTATTCATCGCCAAGGCCACGTGGGACTTCGCCACCACCCGCGACCTGATCGACGCCGTCCGCCACCGCCCGGCGCTGCGCCGCCTCTGCGGCTGGCAAACGATCGGCGAGATTCCCAGCGAATTCACCTTCTCGTGTGCCTTCGCCGCCTTCGCCGAGGATCAACTGCCGCAACGCATTCACGACGCGATGATCACGATGAGGCTCCTGTCAGGGAGCGCGGACGGAACCGCCAAGTTGTGGGATTTGGCTAGTGAACGATGTTTGCAGACACTTTCGGGGCATGAGGGGTATGTACAATCCGTGGCATACTACCCAGATAGCGCATTTATCTTGACAGACAGTAACGACTGTACCGCCAAGTTATGGCGAGCGGCGACTGGGGAGTGCGTACGCACCTATGTCGGTCATACTGACATTGTCAACTCATCAGCATTTTCGCCCAACGGCGCGCTGGTGGTCACCGCAAGCTCGGACAACACTGCTAAGCTGTGGAACACGGCGACGACAACTGCTTGAAGGATGTTGGGATTTGGTCGGTCAGTTGTCCTCGTCATCGTCATCCGCTGATTGCTGCGTGTAGCCCCGCGACAGAATCGTGAGGACTCGGCCGTGACCGAGCCCCACGACCTCCTCAATCAAGCAGTTGTCGTCGCGGCAATCGGTAAACCATCGGATGGGATCGACCGTGTGGCTGCTCTGCTGCGGCGCCGCGATCGTAGGTCGAAGGTTCTTTTCATGTCTTCGACGATTCGGCGTGCGTCGACTCGGACGTGGTGGGATCGAACATGCGGCGAACGATGTCGACGACTGCCATCCGCTCGCCCGTCGAGGCGTCTTTTGAGATGGAGTTGAGGAAGGCCATAGGGTTGTGCAGCAGCTTCTTGCAGAACGAGCGGGTGAAGACGTCGAGCTGCTCGATATCGGCCTCGCTGAACTGATGATGGTACTTCTCGATCTCGGCCAGGCGCATCTCGTCGAAGTGCTGTTGCAGCAGCTTGAGGGTCGACCTCACCTGAAGTGAGTCGATCCATTCGGCGAACCGTGCCACTTCGCTGTCGACAATCGCGCGAGCCTTCGGGATTTCATCCTGCCTGCGGCTGATGTTCTCTTCGACGAGGTTGTTAAGGTCGTCGATGTTGTAAACGAACACATTCCCGATGCTGTTGAGCGCGGGGTCGGTGTCGCGCGGCACTGCGATGTCGACAAGCAGCAGCGGCTTGCTGAGGTGCCGCAGTGGCCGGGCCAGTTGGTCTTTTCTGAGCACGAGGTCGGTGGCGCTGGTCGAGGAGATGACGAGGTCAACGGTCGCGATGTGTGAGGGGATGTCGGCAAGTCCAACCGCCTTGACCGTCAGCGAGCCGCGGTTGCTGTCGAGACTGGTGGCGCAGTGGGGGGGCACGTGGCAGAGTGTTTCGTCAGGTTCGTCGTCGGTTGCGGCCGTCTGCAGCAGGCTCGCGGCCACCTGTTGAGCGCGTTCGATCGTGCGGTTGGCAACGATGATGTTGTCGACGCCGCAGTCGATAAGGTTCTTCGCGGCCAGCTCGGCTGTCTTGCCGGCGCCCACGAGCATGACACCCTTGCCCTTGAGGCTGGTGAACACCCGCGACGCAAGCTCGACCGCTGCCTGCGCCACGCTGGCCGCGCCTCGGTTGAGGCCGGTTTCGGTTCGCACGCGTTTGCCGGTGAACATCGTTCGGTGTAGAAGCTTGTTCAGGAATAGTTTCGAGGTGCCGGCCTCGAGCGCCTGGCGATAGGCGTTTTTCACCTGGGCGCTGATCTGGTCCTCGCCGACTATCTGCGAATCGAGCGACGCAGCGACCGTGTATAGGTGCCGCACCGCCTGAAGCCCCTCGTGCCGGTAGAAGCAGGAGGGATCGACGTCGGCGGGCGTGTTTTTGAGCATGCTGAACAGCCGCAGCAGGTACGGCAGTTCGTCTTGCGGCTCCTGAGCGACAAGGTAGATTTCGGTCCGGTTGCAGGTGTCGAGGACGAGCGCCTCCTCGAACACGTTGTCGTCGTGAATTGCGCGAAGCAGGCGCTTTGCATGCTCGCCGGGCAGCGCAAACTGCTCGCGAAAATCGACGGGAGCCGTCTTATAGCTTATTCCGATAACAGAGAGGTTCATCAGGACCACCTGGTTAAGGAACTCTGTGCAAGATTCACGAAAGCACCGCTCCGGCGATGATCTGGATCAGCACGGTAGCGAACCCGAAGAGTCCGATGCCCGACACGCGTGCGCCCGACCAGCCTCCGACTGCCCGGCCGAGCACCGCAACGGCGTAGATCAGCCACGCCGCGCATCCGGTGATGATCTTCGCGACCATTCGAGAGTCGACGACCTGGCCGGCGTGCCCAGGCTCTGCGCCGTTCGCAAGCAGCGCGCCGGTCACGAGGCTCGCGGTGATGAACAGGAAACCGGCGAGCAGCGTGTGCCAGCTCATCCGGCCCAGCAGCTCGAGCGGCGGGAGGCGGTCGAACAGCATCCCGACGCGGCGGTTTTTCAGGTTGCGATGGGCGAGGATGTACAGCGTGCCGTAGATGGCGCTTATCGCGAAGGCAGTGTACGCGATCACGGCCGGGACCACGTGCAGACGCGCGAAGGCGGATGTCATCTCGCCGGCGCCGGCAGCCCAGAAGACCGACGACGTATACTGAAACAGGAAGATGAGCAGGAACGCGAACACGCCGGCGCGGCGGTCGCGAACGGCCGTTTCGAGCACGAAGTAGACAGCCGCCATCGAGAGGGCGACGACGCCGAGCACCTCGTAGGCGTTGTTGAGGGGAAGGCGGCCGATGTTGATTCCCCAACAGATCAGGTACGCCGTGTGCGCGATGAGCAGGACGATCAGCAGCGGGTTGCGCTTGTGGGTCCTCGTTCGGAGGAAGAACGTCGAGCCGTAGTCGATGAGCACGACGAGGTAGAGCAGAGGCAATAGCCAGTTGGCCGTGCGGAAAACTGCGTTCATCTGATCGTCTCCTGTCTTCCGGACGGGGCCGTCGCTGCCCGGCCCATCCGGTTGTGAGTAGACACTTCTCGGTATTCTACACTGCAATTCGCATGCCACGAGCGGCCCAGAAGCGTGCCGAAGCAAGACATTTCGGAAATGTGTTGTGTTATAAAGATTTTCAAGACTCAGCCGGCCGCCGCAGACAGGGCCGCAGCCGGGAAGTTTTCCACAAACGGCATGATCGGCACAGTTTGGTGTCCCATCGGTGAGAATCCGGAAGAAGAGCAGCCTTGTGGCCGGCCTCCTGCAAGTCGATCGGGCAGAGCGGCACGATACGCGGGCTTCCAGCATCTGAGAATGCAGAATGCCCGGCGAACTCCTGTTTGTGAGATATTGAGGAACAGCCACGCAGGCACGAGTCGAACTCTGCACGGCTGCACCCGATCCGCCCACGCTTGAGATTCGCCCCATCTCGCGGCGAATCGACGGTTTGCGCAGGAATCCGCCCGACGAGCCGGCGACTGCAGGTTCCGTTTTCGATCATTTGGCATGGGAATTGCACCGCATGCCGAACGTTCAAGGCTGTTCGTGGTGGAACCGATCTCACATTTGCGCTATGATGTGAGTACCTGCTCATCTGCGATGGTACCGCGAGGCCGCCCATATGTCAACAAACGAACACGATGACGACCTTCAGCCGACGACGGATTTCTCCGAACGGTGCGGCTATCTGCCTCTCGTGCTGAAGGCGGCGAACCTGCCGTGTCTCGTGGTCGGCGGCGGGCGGATCGGCACGCGGAAGGCTCTCACGCTGCTGAAGGCGGGCGCGAAGGTGACGGTGCTGTCGCCGGAGCTGTCGGACGAATTGCAGCGGGAACTCGCGCGGAACGACCGCCTCGCCTGGTGCAACGAATGCTACGACTCCGCCGCCCTCGATGGTTTCACGATCGTGGTGGCGGCCACCGCCAACCCGGAGCTGAACCTGCGGATCGGGCGCGACGCCGAAGCGCGCGGCATCCTCCATTGTATAGTGTCGTCCGGTGAGGACTCGCGCGTGATCTTCCCGGCCGTCGGCACGGCGGGCCTCATCACGGTGGCGGTTCACACCGGCGGCCGCGACTGCGTGAAGTCCCGCGACACCCGCAATGAGATCGTCGAATGGTTGAAGAGCCGGCAGGATTCGGAGCCGCAATGACCGTCGACAAGCCGACGATTCTGTTCACCGGTCTGTACCCGACGAATTTTCAGTCGTTGGGCAAGCTGGTGCACCTGCCGGCCCAGTGCCTGGCCCAAAATCCCGATGGGGAGGCTGCGATGCCAGGAGTCGTCGAGCGACTGCGGGCGGGCGCGATCGACTGCGTCATCTTCGCGGGGAAGATCGCGGTAGACAGTTTCGTCGATGCGATTGTCGGCCTGGGAGGGACCCCGGACCTCCTGCGCGGGGTCCGTATTGTCGCTGCGGGCGTCGGCAGCGATGCTGCTCTGCAGGCGCGCGGCCTGCACGATTTCGCATTCACTCCGCGGGGCGGCAGCGACGACATCGTGCCTCTCGTGGCAAAAGGAGACAGGCGGATACTTGTTGTGCCGGGAACACACGCTCCTCGCGACCTCGAGCCGAAGCTCATCGGACGCGGCGCGCGGGTTTCCACGGTCGCCTTGTGGCGCCTCGTCCCAAATCCAGCGCCGGCCGGACCGTTGCCGGCGCACGACGTGGTGTATTTCGTAAGCCCGGCCGGCGTTCGCGCGTTCAGGCAGGCCTTTGGCGACGATGCCCTTCAGTGTGAAATCTGGTGCCTGGGCGAAGCCACTCGCGCCGCCCTCGGAAACCACAGTGCCAACGCGAAAGTGATGGTGCCGAATGTATCCCAAAATCAGGATGCGGCGGTCAAGGCGGACCGAAACCCTCCGCCAACTCGCTGCTGAAACCACCCTCGACCGGCAAGACGTGATTCTGCCGCTGTTCATTGTTTCCGGCACGAACAGAACCGAGCCTGTCGAATCGATGCCCGGCGTCGTGCGCGAAAGCGTGGACGTTCTCACCCGCCGCGCCGCCGGCCTAAAGTCCTCCGCCGTGCTTCTGTTCGGCGTGCCCGATGATCCGGAGAAGGACGATACCGGCGCCTCCGCCCTGCGCGACGACGGCATCGTCCCGCAGGCGGTGCGTGCGCTGAAATCCGAACGCCCCGACCTGGCCGTGATCACCGACGTCTGCCTGTGCGGCTACACCACGCACGGTCATTGCGGAGTATTGACTGAGTCGGGCGAGGTGGACAACGATCCATCAGCGGCCCTGCTGGGGAAAATGGCCGCCGCACACGCCGCGGCCGGCGCCGATGTGGCCGCGCCATCCGCGATGATGGACGGCCAGGTGGCCGTGATCCGCGAGACCCTCGACAACGCCGGATTCGGCCAGACGTGCGTCATGGCCTACGCCTCGAAATTCGCGTCTGCATTCTACGGACCTTTCCGCGACGCCGCCCACTCCGCACCAGGGTTCGGCGACCGGCGCGGCTATCAGCTTACGCCCGGCAACCGGCGCGAAGCCGTCCGCGAAGCAATCCTCGATGAGGAAGAAGGCGCAGACTGGCTGATGGTCAAGCCCGCCATGCCGTACCTCGACATCGTCAGCGATCTTCGTGCAGTCAGCCGGCTGCCGCTCGCCGCGTATCACGTGAGCGGCGAATACACGATGCTCAAGCTCGCGGCGCAGGCAGGCGTCATATCAGAGCGCGAAGCCGTGCTCGAGGCGATGACCTGCATCCGCCGAGCCGGCGCCGACGCGATCATCACCTACTACGCCGAGGAAATCTGCCAGTGGCTGGGATGATGTTTCGTGTGTATGGGAGGCCTTTGCCACGAGGATGGCCGCCCGGCGTGAAACGATGTGGATTACGTAAACACTCATAGCAGCCCTCGTCTTTTTCGCGTGTCGCCGGCCGTTTTCAGGCTGCCTTTCGTCCTCTCGGTTTCTCCTGCCGCCCGGCTATCCTTCCGACCGCCTTTGTCCACCGCCGGAATCCTATGAGTGGGAACGGTCCCGACCCTCTGATTTCCAGAATCAGGAACGACACTTCCCCGACATCGGGTTCGTCGTTTCATTTTGTGTTGGAATATCCCGCACTCCCGCAAATACTTACGCCGGCGCGCACGGCGTTGGCGAGTGCGCGCGAGGCATCTGGCACGGGAATTGCAAGAACTCGCTGTGTTTGCCCGGCTGCGCCGACTTCAGGCGGAGGCACTTGTCTACTTGCCGGCGAAAGGACGGGCTCGCTCTCGACGGCCACAATCCCAGGAAGGATTTCAGGCGCCATGGGTCAAGCCCAGAGTTCCTTGCAGGACCCCCTCGGCAAGGGAAGAAGATCGCCAATCATACGCATCGAGGTGCTGCAACACCTCGGCATGCTGATCGCCTTCGGACTGCTCCTGGGTGCAACAGATTTCATAGCCGAGCATCTTGGGCTCGCCGCCATCCTGATTTTCCTCTTCTCGCTGCCATACCTGGTCGCATCGATCGCGGGCAAGCGCCCGGGCTTCCTGTACGGCGCGATGCTCTTCGGCGCGGTCGCCTATTTCCTCGCATGCAACGCCTTGGGTGCGCCCAACACATGGTTCCCGCTGCTGTCGGTGCCGCTGGTTCTGGCGTTGTGGGTCGTGGGAGATCGGCTGCGCCGGTCTGCCGGGCCGCTGTACGCTGCGTTCGCGGTTGTTGTCTTTCGCGCGATGCACATAACGGTTGGCGTGTTCGCGGGCTGGGCGGTCGTACAGTTCCCGCACGTTGTCGGCGACGCCGGGACGATACGTTACGTGGCCGGCGCAACATTCATTGCCTACGGTGTCATCTATCTAACGCATCTCCTCTCTGGCTCTCACGTGTTGTTCGCGTACGTGTTCTCGGGCTTCCTGTCGGCCGGCGGAGTGCTCGCGGGCGTGGCCGTGCCGTGGGGCCACGCCCCCTGGATCGGCGCACTCGCCGCCTCTGCGATCGTCTCGGTCGTCGGCACGAGCCAGCACAAGGCAAGAACGTATCTGTGGTCGCGCCACGTGTATCTGTGCCTGGGCGGGGCGTTGTTCGTTGGGCTGGCGGCATCGGTGTTTCAGCTTTCCTCGGTGCTGCTCTGCCTTCCGCTCGCGGCCGGCGTGCTGTGGCTGGCGTACGGCAGGGTATCGCGGTCGGTGGGGAACGTCCGCCTCGCGACCACGGCCGAGCGTTTCGTCGGCAGGTGCCTCTTCCTGGGCGCGATCGGCCTGAGCATTCCGCTTGTCCCGTTCGTGTTTGTCATGCCGGCGCGGGCCGCCGTGGCGCACTCGGCGATGCTGTTCGGTCTGCTGTATATTCTAATAGCTCGCAGCCGCCGGGCTGAATCCACCGGCGGCCGCCTGATCTACATACTCCCCGCGGCGCTCTTCATCACCGCGGGCCTTGGCGTGTCAGGCGGGCATCTGCCGGACTCGGTCGCGCGGATATGGGCGCTCGTGTGCCCGCTGGCGCTGCTTGCGGCTGCGGGCGTGCTTCACAGGATGCTGCTGCGGGCGGGCGAGGAGCTCTCGCACGTGCGGCGTGGCATCGCCGAGGCGGCGGTGTTTCCCGCGTTCTTCGCGTGGTATCTGCTGGTGCTGCGAATGGAACCGATGATGGCATTGGCCGGGGCCGGTGCTGCCCTGGCCATCTCGCTGGCGATGTCGCCGCTGTTCCGCGAGCGGCTGTTCCTCTATGCCGTCGGCCCCGCGGTCGGCGGCATTACCGTTGCCGGCTCGCTGTTGCCGGCCGGTCACAGCCTGGTCGCCTGGACCACGTGCGCCGCCGCTGCGGCCGTGGCCGGGGTATGCTTCACCCTCTCCCGGCGCAGCCTGCCGGTGGCGCGTGGGATTGCCGGGCTTGCGTGGCTGGTGCTGTCGGTTGCAGCGTTCGTGATCGCCGCGCACTGCTCGGCCGCTCAGGCGTTGTACGCCGCGACGGCCGTCGGCTTCATCTCCGTGCTGATGGCCGGGCAGCTCAACGGCGCGCGGCGCGATATCCTCGACCATTTCGTAAACGTTGTGTCAGTGCTGGCCACCATCGCCGCGTTCGTGTTGGGTCCCTTGAGCCGGCTCGATCCGTTCACTGCCGGCCTGTGCCTGCTGGTGCTGTCGGTTGCATACTACGCGGCATGGTTCTCGAGCCGCAGCCCGCGGTTCGCGATCAGCGGCGACGCCATGTTCTCGCTGGCCGCTCTTCTGATCATCTTCAGCAAGCTGCCTTCCGCCGAAGCGCGCCTCGCGTGCGGATCGGTCGTTGTGCTGGTGCTGTTCGTGCTCGCCTCGACGGCTCGGTCCCGTTTCCCGGTGGTATCGAAGGGGTCCGTTCTCGTAGGACACATCACGGGCGTAGTGCTCGCCGGTGCGGCGCTGATACAGGCGTGGCAGGGATCGTCGGGCTTTCTCGCGCTCGCGGCACTGTCTTATGTGGCGATCTACGCCGCCATCCCGAGTCTGCGCGGCCGGCTCGGCTTCCGGATCGGTATCATGACGTGGTCGAGCATCGCGGCGCTCTTTGCGCTGGCCGCCTTCCGCAACACGCCATACCGCGAGCAGGTTCCGCTGGTGGCCCTGCTTTCAGTAGCGTGGCTGGTCCTTGGCTTCGCCGTGAGGAACACCAGGCTGCGCGATTTCACCTCGCCCGGATACGTCTGCGCCGTGCTGCTGGCGATCCTGTGCGGGGCGGTCACGCTGTTTGCGCCGGCCGAAGAAGGCACGTGGGGCGTGTTCCTGGTCAACTGCATCGTTTTCACCGCCCTCTACGTCATACTACGGCAGGATATCTTCGTCTATCTCGTTACCCTCGTGTTGTCGCTGATGGCGTTCGACTGGGTGAAGGCGAGCACGTCCGAGTTCACGCAAGACGTTCTCTTCTACCTCGTGATCGGGCTGTCGATCCTCGGCGTGTTCTTCCTGTTGCCGCACATCAAGCGGCTGCTCGACCGCATCGGCATGGTCCCGGTGTTCTCGATCTTCACCTGGCAGGGCGCTCTGGCGGGAGCGGTCCCCGTGGCTTGCATCTCGGTGCTGCTGCTGTCGGCTTACTCGCTCAAGATCACTCACCATCCGAAGTTCTGCACGTCGTGCCATTACATGGGCGACTACTACACCTCGTGGCAGCACTCGTCTCACAAGGACGTGGCATGCGTCGAGTGCCACTACGAGCCGGGCGTTCGGGCCGAGGTCGAGGGCAAGCTGAAAGGCGTGGTGCAGTTGGTGAACTACGTGGGCCACTCCTACACCACCAAGCCGCACGCTCTGATATCCAACGAATCATGCATGCGCTCCGACTGCCACGACGACATGGACCATAGCGAGGAGGTCCTGCTGTTCCACGGAAGCATCCGGTTCCGGCACGACACGCACCTGTCGGCGCAGCCTCGCGGCAAGGTGCTCAACTGCGTGAGCTGCCACGGCCAGACGATCCAGGGCCAGCACATCAGCGTGACCGAGACGACCTGCACGACCTGCCACTTCTACGGCAGAGGCAGCCGGCCAATAGCCGTCGGCGATTGCCGCTCCTGTCATATCCTGCCCGACAAGCCGGTGAATTTTGCAGGCGAGCCATTCAGCCACAAGAGCTTCCTCAGCGGCAGGGACAAGGTCGAGTGCGTGCACTGCCACAGCCACGTGACGCAGGGCGAGGGCGCGATTTCGGCCGCAAGGTGCAAGACGTGTCACCTCAGCGAAGAGCTGCAGAAGGGCGGCCTCGCCGATCAGATCAAGGATCAGGCCGAGTTTCACCTCGTCCACGTCTCGAAGGGCCACTTCGATTGCCTGCAGTGCCACGACGAGATCAAGCACGGCATCCATCCGATGGCCGAGCAGTTGCTGACCTCCGGCGAGTGCGACAGGTGCCACGGCGGCAAGCGTCATTCGATTCAGGAAGCGATCTACTCCGGCACGGCGGTCCGCGAGCTGGATGATATGCCCGACCTGATGTACATGGCCGGCGTAGCGTGCGACGGCTGCCACACCGACACACGCATTGTCAAGGCCGGCGAGTTCACACTCACCAGCAAGCGAGCGGGCGCAAAAGCCTGTGTCGACTGCCACGCCGACGAATCCTACGACGAACTGCTGGTCGCGTGGCAGGACGAGACCAGCAGCACAATGGCCGAGGTGAAGAAGACGCTGGCCGAGCTTCAGAGCATGTCGCGGGCTCCGGAAGTCGACGCTAACGAACAGGCGTCTGAGGCGTTCGATCTGCTCGCCTCGGCGCAGAGCAAACTGTCGAAGGTCGAGCTCGACGGGAGCCTGGGCGCTCACAACATCCAATACGTTTCCGAGATACTCTCGCAGGCGCAGAAAAACCTGAGGCGGTGCCGCTCGCTGCTGGCCGCCAAGGAGCAATAAGGAACCCGGTTGATGAAATGGGAGCTGGCTGACAAGGCGCTGCATTCCGATTTCCTGCGCACCGTTGAGGAGCTGAGCGAACAGAACCTCAGCTCGTGCTACCAGTGCGGCAAGTGCTCGGGCGGATGTCCGATATCGGCCGAACTCGATCTGTCGCCCAACCGCTTGCTGCGAATGGTCCAGTTGGGGCTTGAAGACGAAGTGCTCGGCAGTGAGACCGTCTGGTGCTGCGCGGCGTGTGGGACGTGCACGGGGCGCTGCCCGATGAACATCGACCTGGGGCGCGTGATGGACGTGCTTCGCGGGCTGGCGCTGCGGCGGCAGGTCGCGCCGCCGCCAACGGCAGCGCCCGTGCTGACGTTCTACCGCTCGTTTCTCGATGCCGTGCGGCGGTTCGGCCGCCTCACCGAAGTGGGCCTGATGGGCAGTTACAACATGAACTCGGGGCGCGTGTTCACCAATATGGACAAGGCCCCGTGGTTCCTCATCAAACGGAAGATCAGTTTCTCGCCTCACAAGATATCGCGCATCGACAGGCTCGAGCGCGTTTTCCGGCGGATCGAGGAGATCGAAGGCACATGAAGTACGCCTACTATCCCGGTTGCTCGTTGCTTGGCAGTGCCACGGAATACGCCAGATCGTCTGAAGCAACGCTTCGAGCACTGAGCGTGGAACTCGAGGAGATCGAGGATTGGGTATGTTGCGGAGCCACTGCCGCCCATGCTACCAGCCATCTGCTGTCGCTGGCGTTGCCCGCGATCTCGTGCAGCGCCGCCGAGAAGAAGAGGCTGGACGTGCTCACCTGCTGCACGGCGTGCTACAGCCGCCTGAAGCAGGCGAATCACGAGATCGCAAATGACCCCGCGCTGCGGTCGCAGGTCAACCAGATCATCGAGGAAGACTACCAGGGCAACGTTCGGGTCCTGCACATCGCGGAGGTCCTCTCAAACGAGCTTGGCCTGGACACAGTGCGAGGATGCGTGTCTCGGCCGCTCGAGGGCCTGAAGATCGCCTGCTACTATGGCTGCCTGATGGCCCGCCTGCCCGACCACCTGCGCGTAGACCGAGCCGAGTATCCGATGATGCTGGACGACCTGATGCGCGCCGCCGGCGCCGAGGTGATCGATTGGCCCTACAAGACCGAGTGCTGCGGCGCCGGCCTGACGCTGGCGCGGCAGAAGACGGTGGTGCGGCTCAGCGGCGACATCATTCAGATCGCCAAAGAAAGCGGCGCCGAAGCGCTGGCTGTCGCCTGCCCGCTGTGCCAGGCGAATCTTGATATGTATCAATCGAACGTGGAAGTGCAGACGGGTCGAAGCCTCGGTATCCCAGTGCTGTATTTTACGCAACTGCTGGGTCTGGCGCTCGGCGCGACCCCGGCCGAGCTTGGCCTCGAAAAGCTGATCGTCGATCCGCTGCCGCTGCTCGCCGAGAAGGGCCTCGTGTCGGGCGGCGTATATCTGTAACACGCAACTGCCGCAGGCGCGGGCCGGCGGCCGGAAACGAATTCACAGGACACCCTTGTCATGGCGCGAATGGGCGTATTCATTTGCTGGTGCGGGGCGAACATCGCGGAGACCGTCGACTGCGAGGAAGTGGCGCGCTACGCAGGCACCCTGCCGGACGTCGCCATCGCGAGAAGCTATAAGTACATGTGCTCCGACCCCGGGCAGCGCCTGATCACCGACGCCATCACCGAGCACAAGCTCACCGGAGTGGTGGTTGCATCGTGCTCGCCGCGGATGCACGAGCCGACCTTCCGCAAGGCTGCCTCAACCGTGGGCCTGAACCCGTACATGCTCGAGATGGCGAACATCCGCGAGCATTGCTCGTGGGTGCACACCAATCGCGCGCAGGCCACCGAGAAGGCCAAGGACCTCGTGCGGCTGCGGGTCGAAAAGGTGAAGCGCAACAGCCCGCTCAAAGAGATCGAGGTGCCGGTGACGCAGCGCGTTATGGTAATCGGCGCGGGCATCGCAGGCATTCAGGCCGCCATCGACGTTGCGGCCGCCGGCTACGAGGTGGCCCTCGTCGAACGCAAGCCGAGCATAGGCGGGCACATGTCGATGCTCGACGAAACCTTCCCCACGCTCGACTGCTCGCAGTGCATCCTCACGCCGAGGATGGTCGAGATCATGCAGAGCGACAAGATCACGCTCCACAGCTATTCGGAGGTGGAGCAGCTCGACGGTTACGTGGGCAACTTCGTGGTGAAGGTACGCAAGAAGGCGCGCGGTGTCGACCTGAAGAAATGCACCGGCTGCGGCGACTGCTGGCACAACTGCATGGCCCGCAACAAGCCCGTCGATCCGGTACCGCGCGAGAACGACCCGACGCCGTCGGAAGTTGCGGCGGCGGTAGACGCCATTGTGGCGAAATACGAGGACAACGCCGGCATGGTCATCGGCATGCTCGAGGACGTGCAGGAAGTGTTCGGCTACCTTAGGCAGGACGCCATGATCTACCTGAGCAGAAAGGCGGGGATACCGCTTAGCCGCCTGTATGCCGTGGCGCGTTTCTATCATGCGTTCAGCCTGAAGCCGCGGGGCAAGCACGTGATCCGCGTGTGCCTGGGGACAGCCTGTCACCTTCGAGGCGGCGGCCGCATCGCCGATGCGATCTCGCGCGAATTAGACGTCGGCCACGGCGAGACGACCGCCGACGAGCTGTTCACCCTCGAGCGTGTCAACTGCCTGGGCACGTGCGCGCTCGCACCGGTAGTAACGGTCAACGGCAAGTACCACGGAAAGATGTCTGTGGGAAGGATGATGGAGCTGATCGACGAGTGCCGCGGCAAGTTTCCGGAACGTGAGGAGCCTCAAGCAGTGGCGGCAGTAGCGATGGAGGAGTGATGGCAATTGTCCGCGGAGCCGGAGCGTTTGTCTGCGGCGAGGAAACGGGAATGATAGCCTCGATCGAGGGCGACATCGGCAGCCCGCGTCAACGTCCGCCCTACCCGGCGCAGTCGGGCCTGTGGGGTAAGCCCACGAACATCAACAACGTGGAGACGTGGGCCAACGTGCCCGTTATCGTCGAACGCGGTGCCGGCTGGTATGCTTCGATAGGCACCGAGCGATCGAAGGGGACGAAAGTTTTCTCGCTGGTCGGCAAGGTGCAGAACACCGGGCCTGTGCCCGACGGGCGCCATCGACCCGGCAGCCCCGCCGTAGCGGCTTACGTCCCCTCTCGCGAAGGCGGATGGCGTGCGGTTAGGCCTACTTGTGTTCGGAACAGACGGTGGATGAAGAGAAAGAAGGGCGGGCACAGAGACCCGCCCCTACATCAGCTGACATCATTCTTCGTTGGAACTCCGGCTGGCTTGCTGTCAGAAGATAGAGGTAATTCCCGAATGGCGCGAAATCAAGGTACCACAAGCATAAACAACGCCCTTGAACTGCCGTTGGTCAATTGATTGCCCGCATGAATCAACGCTGCCCTCTGACGGCCACCGAGCCATATCGCCAGAGAATGACATCGGCTGGTGTAGGGGCGGGTCTCCGTGCCCGCCCTTCTTCTGGCCGACGAAATAGGAGCCCGCCGTGGCGGCCGCGACCGTTGCGATAGGAGTGACGACTATTCGGTCGCTTCGGCTGGCCGCCACGGCCGGTTCAGGTGCTCAGTGCTTATCGCGGTTCTGGGCGTAGTAGTACTCTTGATCGTGTTCGGGATCGGCGGCGGCACGCAGAAAAAGCGCAAGCTCAAGGCCATCCAGACGGGTGGTCCGTCGGGCGGCTGCATTCCAGAATCGCTGATCGACCTGCCTGTCGACTACGAGCAGCTCACACAGTCGGGCGCCATGATGGGTTCCGGCGGTCTGATCGTGATGGACGAGCGCACGTGCATGGTGGACGTGGCGAGGTACTTCCTCTCGTTGCTTGTGGACGAATCCTGCGGCAAGTGCACGCCGTGCAGGGAAGGCCTGTTCCAGATGCACGAGATACTCAACCGCATAGTCGAGGGCGAGGGCCGCGAAGGCGATATCGAGCTGCTCGAGCAATTGGCGGCGTATGTGAAGGATTCGTCGCTGTGCATGCTCGGCGGCACCGCGCCCAACCCGGTGCTTTCGACCTTGCGGCACTTCCGGCACGAATACGAAGCGCACATCAAAGAGAAGAAGTGCCCGGCCGGAGTGTGCAAGGCATTGGTGCAGTTCAGAATCGCGGCCGGCGACTGCAAGGGATGCGGCCTGTGCAAGAAGAACTGTCCCAGCAACGCCATTGCCGGCGAGAAAAAGGAGCCGCACAGCATCGACGCAAGCGAGTGCGTGAAGTGCGGCGTGTGCTACGAGGAGTGTCCGTTTGACGCAGTGAAGGCGGGGTGACGGCATAATGGTAAGACTGACAATGAACAATCAGGAGGTGGAGGTGGAAGAAGGGCGGACGTTACTGGACGCCGCCCGGGCGCTCTCCATCGAGATTCCCACGCTTTGCCACCACCGCGCGGTGCCGCCGGCCGGCGCCTGCCGCATCTGCGTGGTCGAGGTGAAAGGCGGCGGCAGGCCGGGCCTCGTGCCCGCGTGCGCGTATCCGGCGCAGGAAGGGCTTGTCATCGAGACCGATACCGAGCGCGTGCTGGCGTCGCGACAGATGACGCTTCGGCTGCTGCTCGCGCGCTGTCCCGATTCGGAAGTGCTCAAGGAGCTGGCCGAGCGTTACAACGCCGAACCGCTGCCGCTCGAGCAGAAAGACGACAAGTGCATCATGTGCGGACTGTGCGTGCGCGTGTGCCGCGAGGTCATCGGGCCTTCAGCAACATGCTTCACGGGCCGCGGGGCCGACCGCACGGTTTCCACGCCCTACAAGATGCTGTCGGACGTCTGCATCGGCTGCGGCGCGTGCGCGTTCCTGTGCCCGACGGGCGCCATCGACCCGGCCGAGTTCTGCACGCACCCGCTCGAGAAGATTCCCAACGAATTCAACTGCGGCCAGGACTTCCGCACTCCCATCCACGTGCCTTTCCCGCAGGCGGTGCCCAACAAGCCGGTGATCGACAAGGACAACTGCATCCACTTCAAGACCGGCAAGTGCGGCGCCTGCAAGAGCATCTGCCCGGCGGGCGCCATCGACTATGACATGGAAGACGAGACAGTCGAGGAGAAGGTGGGGGCCATCATCGTGGCAACAGGATACGAAATGATCGATCCGGCCGTCTACGAGGAGTACGGTTACCGCAGGTATCCGGACGTCCTCACGAGTATGGAATTCGAGCGGATGGTGAGCGCGAGCGGCGCGACCGACGGCCGACTCCTGCGGCCGAGCAATGGCAAGCCGCCGAAGAGCGTGGTCTTCCTGCAGTGCATCGGATCGCGCGAGGAAAAGATCGGCAAGCCGTATTCCTCGAAGATATGCTGCATGTACACCGCCAAGCACGCCGTGCTCTACAAGCACAAGGTGCATGATGGCCAGGCGTTCATCTTCTATATGGATATCCGCTCGGCCGGCAAGAACTACGAGGAGTTCGTCCGCCGCGTCGTGAAAGAAAAGAACGTCACCTACCTGCGCGGCCGCGTGGCGAAGGTATATCCACGCGGCGACAAGCTCGTGGTGCGCGGGGCAGATACCCTGAGCGGCGGGCAGGTCGAGATTTCGGCCGAGATGGTCGTGCTCGCCCCGGCGATGATACCTTCCTCGGGCGTGCGCGAACTCGCGCAGACGCTGCGGATCGGCTACGACGAGCACGGGTTCCTCTCCGAGGCGCATCCCAAGCTCAAGCCGGTCGAGACGAACACGGCCGGCGTGTTTCTCGCGGGCGCGTGTCACAGTCCGAAGGACATTCCCGACAGCGTGGCGCAGGCGAGCGCGGCGGCCGGCAAGGCGCTGGGGCTTGTGTCGCACGAGCAGCTCACGCGCGAGCCGACCATCGGCGTCGTCAATGAACAGACGTGCAACGGCTGCTTCGAGTGCAAGAATGTGTGCGCGTATGGCGCGATCGAGCGCAAGGAGCTTCGCGACCGCAAGGGTCAGCTCCTCGCGATCGTGGCGCACATTAACGAGGGCTTGTGCCAGGGATGCGGCGCCTGCTCGGTGACGTGCCGATCGAAGAGCATCGAAGTGCAGGGCTTTCGCGAAGACCAGTTGTTCGCCGAGATAAACGCCGTGAGCCGGTAAAAGACCGGTCGGAAGTGAGTGTTATGAGTTCATACAAACAGGCTTCTGAGGACGCGTCGGGCTGGCAGCCGCGCATCGTTGCCTTCCTGTGCAACTGGTGCTCGTATGCCGGCGCCGACCTCGCGGGCGTGAGCCGGTTCGAGTATCCGACGAACGTCCGCATCATCCGGGTTCCGTGTTCAGGACGGGTCGACCCGATGTTCGTGCTGAAGAGTTTCGAACGCGGAGCGGATATGGTGCTGGTGTCGGGCTGTCACCCGGGCGATTGCCATTATACGACAGGCAACTATCACGCCCGCAGGAAGCTGCTCGCGTTGCGGGAAATGATGTCGTTTTTGGGGATCGACCCCCGGCGGTTCAAAATGTCGTGGGTATCCGCTGCCGAAGGATCGAAATGGTCGGCCGTCATCAGGCAGATCACCGACGAGGCGCGGTCGCTCGGCCCGTTCGAGTCGTTCCCCACGTTCACCCTCCAGGAGGTGAAGAAATGACCACGGTTACATCGCTCACTCGGTCATTGCGCGAAGCGGCGGCTCAGGCGCTCACAAGCGGCGAGGCAGCGGTGGTGATCGGCTATGAGCTGAATGATGGAGAAGCTGCGGCCCCGGCGTTTGTTCGTGCGCCGGAAGATGCCGAACGACTGATCTTCGACGAGTCGTGCTTCGGCAACCTGGCTGTGTACCTCGCGAAGGAGGAGGTGCGCCGGCTGGGCAAGCTTGCCATAGTCGTGAAGGGCTGCGACCTGCGCGCCATCAACGTGCTGCTGCGCGAGAACGTTGTGAGCCGCGACGACCTGCTGCTGATCGGAGTGCGCTGCAGCGGGGTGGGCCGGCCGGCGCTGCGCAAGTGCAGCTTCTGCGAGGTGCGCGACCCGGAAGGCTGCGACACGGTCGTTGGCGATCCGCCCGAGCCTCCTCCGACCGACCCGGGCAAACGCTATGCGGAAATCGAGGCCATCGAAGAGCTGTCGATGGAGGAGCGCTGGGCATACTGGCAGAAGCAGCTCGGCAAATGCATTCGCTGCTACGCGTGCAGGCAGGTGTGCCCGCTGTGTTACTGCAAGCGGTGCATCGTGGAGAAGTCGACGCCGCAATGGGTGGAAACAAGCCCCCACCTGCGCGGAAACATCGCATGGAACATCGCTCGCGGGCTGCACCTGACGGGCCGGTGCGTGAGCTGCGGCGAGTGTGAGCGCGTGTGCCCGATGAAAATCCCGCTGGGCTCGCTCGGCGACAAGATGGCCAAGTTGGTTGACGAGTGGTATGGCTTCCGATCCGGGATGTCGGCCGACGAAAAGGCGCCGTTCACAGCGTGGTCGCCCGACGACCCCGAGCCGGGAATCCTTTGAGGGCAAGAACGTGGCAGAATTCAAGACATACCAGGTTGCGGCGGGCTGGCTCGAGTCGGTTGCCGGCGCGTTGCGCGAAGCGAAGGTGGACGTGCTAGTGCCGTGCGAGGAAGACGGCTGCGTGGACCTCAGGTCCAATCAGGGCTTACAGGCGCTTCCGCAAGGCTACTTGAACACGGTGCTTCCGGTCAAGCGCGTACTCATGCCGGCCAGCGAAGTGCTGCTGGAGTATGAACGCCAATCGAGCGACATCACCCTGGCGTCCCCGCAGGAGCCTGCGCCCGAAACCGTAGTCATCGGTTGCAGGCCATGCGACGCCGCCGCACTGGAGATGCTGGACGCGGTTTTCGAGTGGGATTACGAGGACGTGCCCTACGCCGAGCGGCGTCGCCGGACGACCATCGTATCGTTCGCGTGCACTGAAGCTCACCCGACCTGCTTCTGCACATCGGTGGGCGGCTCGCCGCACAACTCGGCCGGTAGCGATGTACTCGTCTATTCCAAATCCGACGGCGGGGCGCTGATGCAGGTGCTGACCGAGAAGGGCGCGGCTTTCATCGGAAAACTCGGACCTGCGGCCGAGCCGACTGATGCCGGGCCGCCGGCTCCGCCTGATGTGCCGGAGAAGTTCGATACGAAAAAGATCAAGGCGTGGCTCGACGAGAACTTCGAGAGCGACTTCTGGGTCGACGTTTCGCTGCGGTGCCTTGGCTGCGGCGCGTGCAGCTACGTATGCCCCACATGCCATTGCTTCGACATTGTCGACGAGTCGATCTGGAATCGCGGTCAACGCCGCCGCAACTGGGATTGCTGCTCGTTTGCGCTGTTCACGAAACACGCGTCGGGCCACAACCCGCGGCCGGTTCAATCGGCGCGTTGCCGTCAGCGGGTGATGCACAAGTTCAAGTACTTCCCCGAGCGCTTCGGGCGAGTCGCGTGTGTTGGTTGCGGGCGGTGTGTTCGAACGTGCGGCGTCGGCCAGGGCCTCGTGAGCATACTGGCCGCGATGGACAAGAAATAGCTGAGAGGTGTATCCGTGAAGACTGATGCAACTGCCGCGGCGAAGCGCGAGCTGATACCGCTCGATTACAGGCCGATGAAGATGAGGGTAATCGCGGCCACGCAGGAGACCTCCGACGTCAAAACGTTCCGGCTCGAGTTCTGCGACAGCGGCGAGGGCGAGCGATTCACGTACAAGCCCGGCCAGTTCGGGCTTTACTCCGCGTTCGGCTCGGGCGAGGCGACCTTCTGCATCGCGTCGTCGCCCACCCGCAAGGGCTACATCGAGTGCAGCGTCAAGCGCGTCGGCAAGGTCACGGCCGAGCTGCACGCGCGCAACACCGGCGACGTCGTCGGCTTTCGCGGCCCCTACGGCAACTGGTTTCCACTCGATCGCATGCAGGGCAGCAACCTGCTGTTCATCGGCGGCGGCATCGGCCTGGCCCCGTTGCGGTCGGTGATCTGGAACTGCATCGACTGCCGCGACCAGTTCGCCGACATCTCGATCCTGTATGGTGCCCGGACCGTCGACGACCTCGTCTACAAGACCGAGCTGCAGGAGTGGAAAAAGATGCAGGACGTGCAGACGACCTGCACGGTGGACCCCGGCGGAGAGACGCCCGAGTGGGACGACCAGGTGGGGTTTGTGCCCACGGTGCTGGAGTCGATGAATCCATCGCCCGAGAACACGATCGCCATAACGTGCGGTCCGCCGATCATGATCAAGTTCGTTCTGGCCGGCCTCACAAAGCTCGGGTTCTCGCTCGACTCCATCTACACGACCCTCGAGAACAGAATGAAATGCGGCGTGGGCAAGTGCGGCCGCTGCAACGTCGGCAACAAGTACGTGTGCAAAGACGGGCCGGTGTTCCGCTGCAGCGAAATCGCGGAACTCCCGCAGGAATTTTAAGCGTCCACGCCGGCGCACCGGTGCGTGTGCTCGTTCGCAAGTGAGCCGATGTAACAGATCAGAAGTATGCCGCTATACCGCGGCCGGTATTGTTTAACCGGGAGAAGCATAATGAAGAAAACAGCGTTGTTGATCGTTTGTGGCGCCGTGGTGGCGATTATCGGTGGCATGATTGCGTTTGCGGATGACCAACCTGCCTACGTCGGATCGAAGAAGTGCATGAAGTGCCACTTCAAGCAGCATGCGACGTGGAAGAAGGAGAAGCACGCAGCCGCCTACGAAACGATTGCAAACGAAGATGACAAGCAGTTGTGCATGCCTTGCCACACCACCGGCTACCGCGCGCCGGGCGGCTTCACGAGCATCGACGAAACGCCCGACCTCGCGAATGTGGGATGCGAGTCGTGCCATGGGCCCGCCTCCAAGCACGTCGAGCTTGGCGAAGAAGCCAAGAAGAACGGCGGCGAAGTTCCCCAGTCGGTCCGCGATTCCATCAGCAAGGCGACGCTCGCCTGCACGAATTGCCACAATCCGCACGTGCAGGACACGGCGGCCGCGGCTCGCGGAGAGAAGTAAAGCCCCGGCCCGCGAGCAGCCGCTGCAATGCAGACCGCAAGATACTGTTCGCCGGGTCGTGAATCCACGGCCCGGCGATCCTATTCTGTGGCTGAGGGGATTGGGGATCGTCAGTCGTAAGCTGAGCCATCGTGCCCGCCTGCCTCCGACTTCTGCACTTCGAGGCACTTGTCCGCCATCGGGCAGTGCTGTGCGCAGCCCATGTCGCGACGCGGGTTCCGTACGCGGCGCCGGCAGTGAGGACACCGCCGGAACGGATCGTCCTTGAAGAACTCGATTGCTCCCTGGCACGCAGGGCACTTAAGCTCGAAGATCGAATCGGAATCCCAGAAGCGGGAATCCTGGCCGGGACATTTCATTAATGTCTGCTCCTCCACCTTCGTGCGCTGGCTGAAGATGGGGCCGGACCGCGGAGACGGCGCTGCGAGGCTCAGCTAGGACGCAGAGCCTTCCCGCGGCCCGGTTTGTGTTGACGAAGCGATTGAACGCCGGCGGCGCCGACAACTCAGGAACGTCCGGCCTTCCTCGGCGAGCCATTCCGCTTGCGATCGTACCGGTAGCCTGTGACGCAGGCCAGCGTTCCAAGCGCAAGCGAGCCAAGTCCCGGGAAGAACCTGGTCGCCACAAGGGCGCAGATGCCAAGGGCGATCAGCGTGAACGCCGACAGGCCCAGCAGCATCCCGAGTGCATCACTGTAGTCGATATTCTCATAGTTGTCCACCATTCCATTTCCCCAGTTCGGCGGGGCTTAAGGTTCTCGTCACCGATAGCGTCCTGCTCTCCTGGTCCCGCGGCTGGAGAGCGGTGATTCCCCCAACAACTCGGTGACGGTCCGAAGCCATGGCACACACACCGGAAACATCATGCCATGCGTTTTATCTCAAGGATGTCTATCAACATAATAGACATCAGGCACGCCGGCCGCCTGCGTCAAAGCAGAGCGGGGGGTGTCGGTTTTTTGCCGAACAGGTTTCGCAGGCCGATGCTGCGTCTATAGAGCCGCCGGCTTCTTCGCGTAGGAGTCGGCGTAGATTTCCCTGTTCATGACAAGCTCTGCGGTCAGGGCGCTGTTCACCAGGCCGGTGTCCATCACATCGCAGATGGCGGAGTCCATGCCGGCGGCTATGGCCATGGCTAGGAAGGTCCTGTTGATCAGCTTCTTGTGCGTGGTGCCGTTCGCGATGTTCGAGAGTCCGCACACGATGTGAGGCGGCGGGTCGCTGAAGAGCGTGAACTGCCGCACGGCCTCGAGAATATGCCCGGCCTGCGCCTGCATGAACTTCAGCGGCATGACGATCGGGTCGAGGAAGACGTTCTCAGGCTCGATCCCGTATTCTATCGCGGCCGCGAGAATCATCCCGGCTATCTCGACGCGCTTATCGGCGTCTTTCGGTGCGCCGCCCTCGTCCATGACCACGCCGATGACCGACGCGCCATGCTCGGCAACCAGCGGCAGTATCGCGCTGAGGTTCTTCTCGACGGCCGTCGTGGAATTGACGAGCGGCTTGCGCTTGCACACGCCGATCGCTTCGGCGATGATGCGCGGCTTGTTCGAGTCGATGCAGATTGGCGTATCCACCACCTGCTGAACGTTCTCGATCATCCAGCACATGTCGTCGGGCGAGCTCGACACGGCGCCGAGGTTCACGTCGAGATAAGTTGCGCCGGCGTTGGCTTGTTTCACCGCCCACTGCTGCACGGGCTGAGGGTCTTTTTCGAGCACCGCGCGCTTGATGTCGGCGAAGCCGGTGTTGATCCGTTCTCCAATGAATATCACGCTTGGGTTTCTCCTTTTCAGCCAGCCATCAACTCATCAATGGCCTGGGCCGTCACAGCTATGGCCTCGGGATGCGCGAGGACGAGGATATCGGCGCCCGCCTGCAGGTAGCCTGCGGCGGTCACGGCCTCCCAACGCGGTCCGCGTTCTTCGAGCCTGCCCCAGCCGGGCAGCACGTCTTCGTCGGCGATCGCTTCCTTTACCTTCCACACTTCCCAGCCTACGTTTGCGATCTGCGGCAGCGCCATGTGCTTGTCGCCCTTCAGCCCCGCGATCCGCACGCGCTCGAAGATGGTATAAACGTAGTCGAAGCCGTAGCCGAGGGCGGCGGTCACCTGGCACATCACAACGTTGTTGAGGTCGAAGCCGGCATCCTGCAGCAGGATGTTCACCTGCTTGGCGATGTTGATGTCTACGGGAGCTTCGGCGATGAGCTTGTGGCCGTCGGCCTTGCCAAGCGCCGCGAGCGTTCTGTAGTTTCCTTCGGTGGCCGAGCCGATGAGGCAGTTCTCGCCGCGGGCCGCCTGCGAGCATTCCATCAGCACTTCGTTGTCCTTCTCCCCGTCGCCGCAGCCCCAGATAATCAAAGGCACATCGACGGCCTCGAGCACAGCCCTCACCGTCTCTGCGGCCTGAGCGGCGGACAGGTTCCTGCCCGATGGATCCGGCCCGAGCAGCTTTAGACTGATCAGGTCGACCTTATGCTCTTCCACGCATCGCTGCGCCCACTCCGTCGGCGAGTTGATGACGTCGCCGATCGCGCTCTTGAGGGCCGCGGGCCAATCTTCCGGCACAACGTCCACCACTAGTCCGGCGATGACGGGCCGGTTGGGCATCTCTCCCTCGAACGTGAGGAACGGCAGCGTGGTCTCGCCGCCGACGCTCACGGTTCGCGCCCGCGTGCCGCCCTGCTCCCTGGTGGCGCCGATGGTTACCACATTGATGCGGTTGGTCCACTTCTCTCTTACGTCAGCGATTTCCATCATTCAACTCCCAATCTGTTCATGGCTTCATCGATAGCGCGTACAGCGGGCGTGTCGGCAAGCCCGTAGATCGAACGCCTGTCGAAGACGGCCTGTTCGAACTCGGGATCGTCGGGCACGCAGCCGAGGTAATTGATGTCGAGGTCGGCCACGAGCTGTCTGACTGTCTCGATACGTTGCGGCCGCACGCGGTTCAGAAGCAGATAGGCGGCGCCCACGGAGGCTTTGATGCCGGGCAGCGTCTCAACGATCCTCCTTGCACAATCGGTAGTGAGGGGGTTCTCGTTGACCACAACGATCAGGGCGTCGATGTTCGGCGCCACTCTTCTGCTGAGGTGTTCGAGTCCCGCCTCGGTGTCCATCACGACATATTCGTATGAATCGGACAACTGTCCTGCGAACTTGCGGAGCAGGTTGTTGACATAGCAGTAGCACGCAGGGCCTTCGCCGCGCCCCATCGTGATGAGATCGACCTTGTCGCTCTCAACCACTATCTCGTGCAGGCCTGCCTCGATGTAGTTGATCTTCGACATGCCGGGCGGGAGGTCTCGCACGCCGGCGAGCGTCTCCTCGCGCAGGTCGCCGATGGTCTTCTCGACATCAACGCCCAGAACCGTCGCCAGATTGGCGTCGGGGTCGGCGTCGAGGGCGAGGACCGGGCCGGCGGCGTGCTCGCGCAGGCAGCGCACGATCAGGGCAGCCGCGGTGGTCTTGCCTGCGCCGCCTTTTCCCGCCACTACGATTGTCTTTGCCATCCCAATACCCTCTCCTGTCTCTCGGAAGATTCCTCAAAGGCCGATGGGAACAGCTCGACTTGCGTGTGCGGGAGGAACGTCGCCTGCCTGAACTGATCCACGTAGTCATGGCTCCCGAGAAGGTCGTAGTAAGTGGTCCTCCTGCGTATGCTGTGGAGGAGTTCCCAGGCCTCCCGTGAGAAGGCGGCCAGCTTCGCGCCCCCTATCGAGCTGTTGCCGACGAACTTTATGTTCGCAAGCGGCATCTCGGGCAGCAGGCCGATCTTCACTGCGTTTGCGAGGTCGATATAGCTGCCGAATCCTCCCGCTATGAACAATCGGTCGATATCACTGAAATGGAGCTGCAGGCGGTCGAGGAGCGTCTTAGCCGCAGAGAAGACTGCCGCCTTCGCGACCATCACGTTGTCGATGTCGTCCTGGGTGATGAAGACGGGCTTGCCGTGCGCCGTGCGTTCGGCGCTCACGAGCGTGAACGTGCCGAGGTCGCCGTCGAACAACAATGCCGGATCGCTGCCTTTAATGAACTTCCCGGCGCGGCTCACAATCTTGCGGTCGAGCAGCACGGCTAACAGGTCGATGATCCCCGAACCGCACAATCCCGCCGGCGGGACGTTGCCGATCGTTTTCCAGCAGATGCGCCCGTTGTGCTCGTAGACGCGCTCGATGGCGCCGCTTTCGGCCATCATGCCGCATTCCACGCTTGCACCCTCGAGCGCGGGACCCGTCGATGCCGAGCAGGCGATCAGCCAGTCTTTGTTGCCGAGGATGATCTCGCCGTTTGTGCCGATGTCGATGAGCATCCCGATGCCGTCCATCTCGTGCAGACCGGTGACGAGGATGCCGGCGGTGAGGTCGCCGCCCACCCAGCCGCTGATCCCGGGCACGGAGAAGAGCAGGCCTCGAGGGTTGACGATTATTCCCGCCTCAGCGGCTCGGAACGGCGGCGGCTCCACCGTGGCGGCGATGAAGGGGTTGCGGCGGATGTTGTCCGCCGGAAGACCCAGCAGGAAATGCATCATCGCGGTGTTACCCGAGCACACCACGGCATTGATGTGCTTGAGGTTCACGCCGTTGCGCTCCGCCAGCGCGGAGATGAGGCGGTTTATATCGGCGACCAGCATCTCCTGAAGATTATGCCCGCACTTCTTTTCGCAGGCGATGATGCGCGCGGTGATCTCTCTGCCGTAGAGCGACTGCGAATTGAAGCAGGCCTCTGCATCGATGGTAACGAGGTCGACTACGTTCAGCAGATGAGCGACGATCGTCGACGTGCCGATGTCGACGGCAACTGCGTAGTTGTCGGCGGAGGTGTCGCCGCCTTCGATGTCCATGATCTCCCAGACTTCCCCGCGCCGGCCGATGGTGGCCGTTACGTTGAAGTTGTGCTTGCGGAGCAGGCCTGGCAGCCGCGCCGCTATCTTGAGACCAGCCTGCATCGAGGTGATGCCGGCTCGCTGCTGGAGAGCGCGCTCCAGCCGCTGGAAGTCGGCCAGATTGTCGTCGAGCGTCGGGGGATCGAGCCTGACGGCGACCTTCCTGACAAGCGGCTGCTTGAGGAACTCGCGCGCGCTCGCGCCCGGCCGCATCGCGCGGAAGCGTTCGGCATCCGGCGATATGACGGTCGTATCGCGGGCTCGTGTTTCCTCGGGGATATCAACGACGAGGTCGCTCTCGGGGTATGTCTGGCAGGCGAGCACGACTCCGCTCTGCACTTCTTCGCGCGTCAGCAGCATCGAGACGTCGCCGCGCACGTTGCCTTCCTTCACGATCATCTTACAGCGGCCGCAGATGCCGTCTCCACCGCAGATGCCCTTGAGGGTGACGCCGGCCTTGCCCGCGGCGTCCAGCAGCGTCTCACGCTCGCCGGCCGTCACGGTCTTGTCCAACGACGAGAAAAGGATCGCGAATTCAGGCATCGAGTCGTTCAACTCCTGTGCGCGGCCATGAAGGCCGGTATGCCGCTCGCATTCTCAGGGCCGATCAGAACTTCTTTCCACTCGGATGTTGCTTCGATCTCGGCCTTGAACGCCGGCAGCAGGCCGGGTATGATCAGCCGGCGGTGTTTGACCTTCTCGGCCACCTTCTGCTCCTGGAGTGTCTTGACGACCTTCTCAGGCGAAAGTTTGTCGCCGGCGAACGCGTTGAGCACGCCCAGCCCTTCGGTCTCGACCACGCAGACGTAGCTCGGCACCTTGCTTCGCTCCACTTCGCCTTCCACGCTGAAGTAGGTGAGTGAGAAGTTGGTGGTGAAAAGGACCGGCGAGTTCTCGTTCACGTCGCCGACCTCGTAGAGCTTGGCTTCCACCGTGTTCGGCACCTGCGGATCGGTGTAGATGTTCTGGATGATCGTCAAGATGGGAAGCAGTTCAGCCGGCTCGGCGCTGCTGATGATGATAGCGCCGGCGTACTTCGCTGCGAACGTGCTCGCCAGAACCGTCTCGCGGGTCCTGTCGTCGCTGCAGACGTCGACGGCGGACGGATAGCCCAGCGCCCGAACGCCCTTCTTGAGGGCCGCGCGGCGGGCTTTCGTAATACCGCGAATCGAGTTCGCGGTGTCGTGGCCGTCGAACGCGAGAACTATATCTTCCACGCCCTTGTCCTTTGCGGCCTTGGCGAGGTCAGCGAGCTTCTCCAGCGAATCGGCGCCGATCGCCAGCGGGCTTTTCGTTTCCGCGGCAAGCGCGATGAAAGCCTCAGCGTTCTGTTCCGTCGCCCTGTAAATGAGCGGCTTCCTGCCGGCCAGTGCCCTGGCGGCCGCGCCGACCGGGGCGGCATCGCTTCCCATGATGACGAGAGGCACGCGGCTCTTCTCAGCGAGTTGCTTGACGCGCGCGGCCGCGGCGTCGGGCGCCAGGCCGTCTACTTCGACGGCGGCAAGCCCCACGCCGATCTCCTGACCGACGCGCGTGAATACGGCAGCGTTGATCTGCTCGAGCTTCGCCGATGCTTCGTCGTCGGACGCGGTTGCGGGAATCTTGACGGCGACGCCGGGCGCCCGATGGAATTTCTCCTCGTGGCGGAACATTACTGTCTCCTGCCCGATGTCGAGGCCGTCGTTGGAGGCGCCGATGTGCACGAGCTTCATAGGAGGAGCCGACGCATCCGACGCTTCGGCTTTCGCATCCTCGGAAAGGTGCGGGCAGTCGGTCATCGCCTTCTGTTTGGATGCCACCTGCATCGCGAACGCCATGCAAGTGGGGAACCCGCAGTCGCCGCAGTTCGTCTTCGGCAGCATCTTGTATATTACCATACCCGTGAGAGCCATGCACACATCTCCCTAAAGCAAATTGTTCGGTTCGCCAGTTTACCGGGGCGGCCTGCTGTCGCCCGTCTTTTGCGCCGTATCAGAACAGCGGGGCCATGCTCATCGCAGGATGCCCGACCTTATCGAGGAACTCGACAAGCTCGTCGGGAGTGACTGCGTCTTCTTCCGTCGCGATCTTGTCGAACAGGTCTTCTTTCCCGATGGCTGAAAGGCGCTCTTTCAGCCTGTCGGCCACCTCCTCCTTGAGGGCCTTTGGCATCCATGCGACGCGCTCGATGCCGCCCTCGGCGGAGATGAACTTCCCGCTCGAAATATAGAGTTTGCCGATGCCGATGAAGCCCGGCATCTGAACGCCGCCGCCGATCTGACCGGCGAGCGTCGAGAACGTCATGCCCACCGGAGTCATCCCCTGGTGGTCGCGATCGACGATCAGCACGCCGTTTGCCTCGGGGACGATGGCGACGATGCACTCGAAGCAGCCGCACGACGTCATCGGGTCTTCGAGCATTGAATAGGCGTTGAAGCGCTCGAGGTTCCCGTTCGATTTTGCCATCACGTAGTCGTTGATGTTCTGCCACTGGCCCTTCTCGGGATCGAGGCATTTTCCCTTCGCGACCGGCTCGTTCGGGCCGTGCTCGTCGATCTGGTAAGACGCCTTGCAGTCGAGGAAGGTGTAGGCGCCGCACAGGCCAAGCCGCTCGGGCGTGACTATGCACACGTGGTTGGGCGCGTACGACTGGCATAGCACGCACGAGTAGAAGTCGTCAACGTCCTTGTCGGTCATGCCGCGGATGCGGTCGTCGCGCTGCGAGTAGATTTCTTTCGCCAGCTTCAGCGGCTCCTTGATCTTGTCGGGATCGGTGTAGATCCGAACCTGCACGCGATCGACGATCGTCGAGAAGTCGTTGTGAATCTTGGCCGCGAGGATGTCGCCGAAGTGCCTGATCCTGAAACCCTTGGAGTGCGACTCCTTGCTGATGCGAAGCCACGTGATCGAGCGCTGTCCCATGTGGAAGATGCCGTTGGCGCACGAGAGATACTCGTGGATGCGCCGCTCGACAACAGACTCGAAGTCTTCCTGGAACTCTCTGCCGGCCACATCGACGACGATGCCGAGCGGATAGGCGCCGCCTTCTTCCATCTCTTCGATCTCGGGGCCGATAACCTCGACTTTGCCGTCCTCGACTTCGGCGGCAGACTTCTGGCGCAGCAGCTCGAAGGCGTCGGTGTACTTTCCGCCGAACTGAACGAACATATCCTCTTTGCGGACGCGCTCGCCTTCGAAGCCGGCGCCGTACGGCACGGGGATCGGTGGCTTGTCGATCTTGATCTGCAGGCCGCGCACCTCGATGGCGCGGTTGATGATCTCCGCCACCGGCACATTCGCCACCACGTGCTCATAGGTGCAGATGCCGGTCGGGAGAATCTCGGGGATGCCCACGTCGGCGATGACCGGGAAGCCGAAGTTGATCGCTCCGGCGGCAGTAGCGTACTTCTCGTCGGTGAGGAGCTGGTCTTCGGGCACGTCGGGATCGGAGCCGAGTGCGAGCACGAACGCGTGGACGCGATCCTTGTTGTAGAGGAGAATGTCGCGGGCGGCCTTCAGGCTGCCTGGCTCGAGCCCGCCGAAGGTCATCGCGGAGCGAGCGGCGAAGTTGAGGGCGTGAACCGCGGCGGTCATCTCCTTGCCGTATGGGACGAGGAAGGTGTCCCAGTTCATTTCGATTCCCTCTTCGGCAAGCTGCTCAGCGATTGACCTGCCGCCCGAGTTGCCGGCCATGAATACGAGGATGCTGCGCTCCTGCAGGCCGCGAACCAGTGCGACGGCTTCTTCGTTGGTCTTCGTCGCGCCGACGATCGCCGCGAAGCCGGGCATGCGGCCGTCGACCAGCTTGATTCCCTGCTTGCGAAGGATGGAGTCGTCGGTGTAGCCAAGCCATATGCCATCGACGGGGTTCGGGCCGGTGACGTGCCTGAGCGCCTCTATCGTTTCTTCCGCGATTAGCGTGGCGACGCCGGAGTCGAGCGTGTCGCCGAGGTACGGCAGCCACAGCTCGCCGGTGGGGATGTCGGCGAGGAGCTTGCTTGCCTCCTGGAGCGACTCTTCGAGGTCGCCCAGCTTCTGAACCTTCTGCCCGAGGAAGAGGTAGATGATCGGCAGGTAATAGGCAGTGTTCGGGTAGGCGACGGCGCAGTCGCGGCCTTTTTCCTCGATGGCGCGAACGAGTGCTTCCCTGGCTCTCTCAACCATCCGGTGCGCTCCTCGTATGGCCGCGCTCGCGATGATCTGTGACATTCTCAGGAACTCCTCTCTATCTGTTTTGCGGCATCATTTTCGATGGCTGTTACTTCTCAGGCTCGAACGGCTGCGGATACATCATGGGCTTGAGCTTCAGTGCCTTCCGCTTGCCGTCGATGTGTCGGAGTATCTTGTGAGCGGCCTCCATCGGATCAAGCTCGAAGGCCCACTTGCCGCCCGTTTCCGCCTCGATCTCTTCGGTGAGGTAGCGTTGCAGCTTGTCGCTGCCCATCATCGGGAGGGGATGCCCGATGAGTGTGTACACGCCCGACGCCACGAAGTAGAAACCGATGGCGACGGCCTTCTCAGACATCCACTCCATCGCGGCTCCGGCGACTGGCAGGTCGCTGAGGTCGCTGCCGAGGCCGCCCTCGGCCACCATGTGTGTGAGGACGCGCAGAATGCGTGTGTTGTCGACGCACGCGCCGAGATGAAGCACCGGCGGAATGCCCACTGCCCTGCAGATTTCCTGGAGGCCCTGCCCCGCGTGCTCGAACGATGCCTCGGGCCGGAGCAGACCGTGCTTGGCGCACGTGATAGCGCTGCAGCCGGTGGCCACCACCAGCGTGTCGTTGCGGATGAGTTCTCTGATCAGCTCGAGGTGCGCCTTTTCGTAGTCGACGTTCGGGCTTGAGCAGCCGACGACGCCAACCGCACCGCGCAGCCGCCCGGTCATGATGGCGTCGTTGAGGGGGCGATACGTCGCGCGATACTTCCCGCCGAGAAAATCGAACACCGACTCCGCCGTGAAGCCGGCGACCAGCCGCTCGGTGTGTTCGGGAATGTGCACCTTCCCGGCCTTGCGGGCGGGGAAGTTCTCGATAGCCTGTTCGAGAATCTCAGTGGCCGTTTCGATGGCGCGGTCTTCGCGAAACTCCACGTGCGATGCACCCGGTATCCTGGCGGTTGGCGAAGTGGTAATGATCTTCGTGTGGAAGCAGTCCGACAACTTCGTCAGGCCGGGCAGCACGCACTGAACGTCCACCACCATCGCATCGACGGCGCCCGTCATGATCGCAAGCTCCTGCTGGAGGAAACTGCCCGCTACGGGAATGCCGTGGCGCATCAGAATCTCGTTTGCTGTGCAGCAGATGCCCGCTACCGTAATTCCCGAGGCACCCTTGGCTTTCGCCTTTTCGACGAGCTTCTTGTCTTGCGCGATTGCCGCGATGATGTCGGAGAGGGTTGGTTCGTGGCCGTGCACGAGGACGTTGACGGTGTCCTTCTTGAGCACGCCGAGATTGGCCGTGCCGCGCAGCGGGTTGGGAGTGCCGAACAGGGCATCCTGCAACTCGGTGGCGAGCATCGAGCCGCCCCAACCGTTGGCGAGGGCGGTTCGCATTCCCTGCCTGATGATATTCTTGTAGTCGGCATCCACGCCCATCGTGGTGCGGTTCATCGTCTCGACGATCTCGCGGTCGATGCCGCGCGGGATGATGCCTAACTCGCGCCAGAGCTTTTGCCGTGGCTCGGGAGCGCTGGCGGCCATCCGCAGTTCGCCTTCCTGGCGCCCGAATTCTTCGAGCGTCGCCTTCGCCAGATCGAGCGCGATCTCTTTCGTCTCGCGGCCGTCGGTGGCAATGCCGTAGAACACGGCGAGAGTCTTGAGCTTCTCGGGCGATTTCACCTTGTAGTCGCTGTCGGGGTCGCTTGCGGCCAGAAGAAGCGTGTGCACCACCTGGCGACCATGGCTGGTGTGAGCCGCCGTGCCGCCGGCGATCATGCGCGCGATGTTCCGGGCCGCGATCGTTTCGGCCGTGGCGCCGCATACTCCCACGGCGGCCTTTTTGCTGATCCTGCATGGGCCCATGGTGCAGTTCTTGCAGCAGATGCCCTGCTTGCCGAAGCCGCACTGCGGTTGCATGGCTTCGTAACGATCCCAGATCGTCTCGATTTGTTCGGTAGCTGCGCGGTCGAGCATTTCCTGCGAAGCTGGATCCGCGTAGGTGAGTTGCTTAGCCATTGGTCCTCCCGGCGATATCTGTCACCAGTTTGTTTGCGCGTTCAGCGAATGCTGGAACGGCGCAGGTGCTTCCGCCCCGGCGCTCATTCTCTCGGAGGCTCTCGCTGGACGGGAAGAAGGCGGCGAAATCAAAATCCCTCACCTGCCGGCGAAGGTAGTCTATGTCCTCTTCGGAGCGGATCGCGTTGCCGACGCCGAGGATTGTCTTGATGCCGAGGTCTTTCGCCAGGCGATACACCCGCGAGGCGGTCAGGCAGTCGACCCGGCTGGGCTGGGCGATGATGAGCAGCACGTCGACCTTGCTTGTGACGCCGCGCCCGAGGTGCTCGAGGCCGGCCTCCATATCTATGACCATGTCCTGGTCTTCGTTAAGGAGCAGGTAGCTGATGAGGCTCTTGACCAACACATATTCGGGACACGCGCAGCCTGAGTCGCCGCGCGTGATGGCGCCCATCACGAGCAATTGCACTTTGCCGGAGACATGTCGGAAGCGCTCGGGGATGTCGGACACGTCGGGGTTCATTTTGAACCAGGCGCCGTAGCCGCCCTTCTCCGAACCGGTCTTCTCGCGGATCAGGTCCCGCATCTCCGACAGCGGCGTGATCCGTTCGGCGTCTGGCAGGCCGAGAGCGCAGGCGAGGTTGGGGTTCGAGTCGGCATCGACGGCGATGACCTCGCGCCCCTGCGCCTCGATGGCGCGGCACAGCAGTGCGCTTATCGTCGTCTTACCGGCTCCGCCCTTTCCTGAGATGGCGATCTTCATAGTCTTTACCGCAGTGGAGGCCAGCAGCGATAAACGCTGCTACTCCACAAAGTACCTCATCGAGGTCTTCTTGTATTCTTCCGTGGAAAAAAGCACATCGTATTCAGCGAGATCGAACTCGGCGGCCAGTTTCGCGGCAAGGTCGAGCACCTGCTCGCGCGAGCGACCGTGGACCATTGCGAAGAGATTGTAGTCCCACCAGGGCAGTGGTGGCCGGCGATAGCAGTGCGAGATATCCGGGATGGCCGCGAGCTGCTCGCCGATGGCGTCGATGCGTTCTTCGGGGACGTTGAACACGCACATGCCGTTCGCCACGTACCCCAGCCGGTGGTGCCGGACGACTGCGCCGAAACGCCGAACCACGCCTGCATCGACCCATTCTCTGATCTGGTCGACGACTCGTTGCGGAGTCCACCCGAGACGCTCAGCCGCCTTGTCGAACGGACGCGGCTCATCGGGGATGTCGTCCTGCAGCAGCCGCACGAGTTCCTTCTGCTGTTCGTCGAGGCCAACCGGCTCGCCCGGGGTCCGCTTCGGGGGCGGCTGGGAACCTGGCGACGGGGAACCAACCTGCAGCTCAACCTTGATCTTGTAGACTGCGAGCGCGGGAAGGCTGTGAAATTCGGCGCCCGTCTTATCGCGCAGGTCAGCAAGTGTCTGCTCGATGCCGTCGGCCGAGGGAGAGGTGAGCGTGAACCAGAGGTTGAAGCGGTGGTCGCGGCGGTAGTTGTGAGTAACTCCCGCCAGCGCGCTGACGAGTGCGGCAGTCTCGTCGAGCTTGTCAGGCGGCACTGCTGCGGCGACGAGCGTTGAAATGTAGCCAAGCCGCTTCGAATCGAAGACAGGCCCGACACGTCGTATGATGCCGCGCGCTTTCAGCCCGGCCACCGTGCAGAGAACTGTTCCCCCCGGGAAATTCAGACGTTCGCCAAGCGCGTCGTAGGGCTGTTCGTCCACAGGCAGATAGGCTTGGATGGCGGACAGAACGCGCTTCTCGATGTCGTCGAGATCATCCGCTGCGTGTGGTTCGTCCAGGGCGGGTCGGCGGCGCGCCTTCGGCTGATACACGCAGTACGGTTCTTCCGCGAGCTCATCCCCGCTGATTGCGAACGCTCGTGCGCGGCACCCTCCACACAGCTTGCGATACTCGCAGTGGCCGCAACGGCCGTGGTAGGAGTCGACGTCGCGAATGCGTTGCAGGAACGGCGACGTCTCCCACACCTTGCGGAAGTCGAGGTCTTCGCGGCGGAGGT
>Ga0210003_1000470_pt1 | contig 36623 bp, 17 predicted proteins | sample LantaG_FD_182804 | JGI IMG/M metagenome (GOLD analysis project Ga0210003, IMG submission 182804) | Deep subsurface microbial communities from Baltic Sea to uncover new lineages of life (NeLLi) - Landsort_02402 metaG (SPAdes) (version 2) | ecosystem: Environmental > Aquatic > Marine > Oceanic >...
CGTCGCGGGTGGTCTCACTTCTGAGACCGTTCCAGCGGATAGTCACCTTGCCGACCGAGGGATACACCCGCATGCTGTTGACCTGGATGGGGTTGCCGTACTTGTCTTTGATACTGCTCCATGAGGCCGGGGCAGGGGGCGGCGAGGCGCCGCGGAAATCAGGCACGCCGTCACCCTTATACCAGAAGGTGTCGCACTGGTTGTAAAGCCAGAAGGTGTCGGTAACGAGCGGCGGGCCGATATCGATAGTGTCGATATAGTCGAGGACAGAATCCTCGCAACAGAGGCGATACTCGCCAAAATACTTGTCATCGTCGGAATCAACCCCCGGGTTATCGTAAACCCAGGACGCCCACATGGCGTTGGTACCCAGGTTGATGAAGTTCAGGTTCGATTCGTATATTTTCGGAAGGTAATTGTCAATCAGATAGTTCTGACCGTTGTCGACCATGGTGTGGAAATTGTCACCGGCCAGGTACGCGAACGAGAGGGGCAGGGTCTGGCCGGCCTCGATGGAAAAAGGCCCGAACGATAAGAGAAAGCGAGTGTCGAAGCCGTCGGAAATATCCTGGGCGATAGTCTGGTTGGGATACAGCCAGTACGGGTCGTTGGGCGAGATGGAGGCGGTGTAGATCTGGTTGTAATCGAATTCCCTGTTTCTTAAGAAGTCATATTTGTTGCGGTCGCCTTCGGGCGTTCCCAGGCCGCCGGTGCCCAGATCGCGGAAATTCTCGATTTTTCGACGGGGACCGAAATCCAGTGAAGCGGTGCCGTTACTGACCCACCAGTTAAAGGAAACATCGAGGGAATCCTGCGGGGTACGGACAATACGCATGGCGGTAGCGTGGGGGAGCGGTGTGGACAACAAACCGCCGCCTTCGAGTTCACCGTCGTTATCGGCAATCCAGGCTATAAAAACCGTGTCGGTAAAAGTACACTGCCCGTAGCGGATGGGCAGGGTGTCGACAAAACCGCAGAGGTCGTCCTGGAAACCGGACGGGTCGCCGCCTTCCTTGTTGACATCGGCGTCAACGTAAAGACCCATGTAAACCTGGGTGAGCCTTTCCCGGCCGATGTTTTTGATGGAATAGTCGAATAAGATGAAATCTTCGGCATAGGGATAAGACCAGGCATAAGAGCGCTGGGTGATACCGATATTGAGCGGCATATGCGGGCGGCCGTCGGTGTAATCGGTACACAGTCCCGGGACGCCGGAGGTGAAAGTGTCCGAATATTCCGCGATATAATCCTGTTCCGAGACAGCGTCTTTAAACTCCGGTTTGGCCGGGTCGATTATCGAACGGTAAATCATCCGTCCGCCGTACTCCTCGGCGTCGGGGAACATTTCCTGGCAATGCTGCCAGCCGTCCGCCCCGACCGAAACCAGGGTGTCGCGGCCGATCACAGCGCCGATCCAGAAGGCCCCGGCAAAAAGATAACGGGTACCGGACCCCTTGGGATACTCGCATGAAAGAACCAGGTTGCCGGTAAAGCAGTCACTGGGCGAACCCAGGGCGAAACCGGTCCCGAAAGTACCGTTGTTGTTAACCGCCAACACCAGTTTGCCGACATTGTGGTCGGCGATACAGAAAGCCGGCGTTACCGTGGCAATGGAGACGTCTTCCTTGGTGTCATCAAGGGATATTTTATATCTGGCGAAAGAACTGAGAGGCAAAATCAATAATATAAAAATAACTAAACAGATTGTTTTCTTTTGAGCCATGAACCCTTCCTTTGTATAATTTATACCCTTCTATAACAATATAAATACATTCAGTTAGTTTTTGTCAAGGAGTTTACGAACCAATAAATATGACGAATAAAAAGCATATAAATAAAAAAACCAGCCCGAAAGGGCTGGTTTTTTAAGTAGTGGGCTTTCTTTTATTCCGGCTTGTCGAAAGTGGAAGCCGGAACATCCTCGTTTATATAATATTCCGCGAGCGAGACCTGTAAGACTTTCTGGCCGTCCATACTGATATTTCGATTCAGGGGCAGTGTGACACCGGCGATTTCCTTTAGTTCGGAATAAATCTCGGTGATATTCCCTTCACCCATAGCGGTCTCACCCCAGTACGAGGAAGAGTAGAGCTGGGAGTTATCGGCCTTTATACCGAGGCGGCAAAGTGGCTCGTCGTTGTCTTTCAGCAGGACGACGTAATCGATTGTCTGACCGTCGATTTCCTCTGTTCCGTCATAGACCACCCGAAATTCGGGATTGTCGCAGCGGCTGAAAAAATTGATGGTGCTGCGGGCTTCATCCTCCTGCTCCTTGGCGATATCCTCGGCGGTTTTGTCCACGAACGCTCCGGTCTGGTCGGTTTTCCAGCCCTGCTCGCCGTTGGTAATATCGATCATTTTGCGGCCCATGGCGTTCAGTTCCGAATAAGAGCGGTCAGGCAGAATTTGGTATGATTCATAAGGCAATGGGAATTCCCCACCGGGGGTGGTCAGGATGTATTTTCCTTTAGCGTGGATGGTGTTGATATTTTTAAAATTATCCACCCCGCCGTGGGCTACCGCTGCGGCCTTGATAATCTTTTTGCCCTTGGCCAGGGTCTCGTCGTTGATGACCAGTTCCTTATTTTCCTTGGGAACCGGGATGGTGATGTCGATAAGCTCCGCCGGCCCCATACCCAGGGCTTCGAGCGGTTCGTCGAAATCGGCGGCGTTGCCGGTGACGATGACAATCAACTGGTCGGGACGAAGGTTGTTCTTGGCGGCGGCCATGACAGCTTCCGGAGTGACTTGCTCAACGCCTTCCTTTTCCTGTTCCAGAAAATTTTCAGGCAAACCGTAAAAATCGTATGTTCTCATGCGGGCCAGGACCTCGCCTTTGGAGTCGAAGTTGAAAACAAACGAATTGAGATAGCCGTCTTTGCCCTTTTTCATCTCTTCCTCGGTGGGCAAGTCGGTCAGCATCGACTTTATCTGCTTTATTATCTCCCGGGTGGCCTGGATAGTGCTGCCGGGTTTGGTTGAGGCGGTGATAAAGAAATAACCCGGGTAGGCGAACTCGGAAATCAAACGACCCCCGGCGGAATAAGCCAGACCCAGTTTGGTGCGGACATTGTTGGTCACGCGGCTGCCGAAACCGCCGCCCAGGACACTGTTCATGACAATCAGGGAAGTATAATCCGGGTCGGTCACCATGCCACCAATATGCCCCACCCTGATATAGGATTGTTTGGCGTCGGGTTTCTCGACGTAGTAAACTTTGTTGCGCCACTGGTAATCGACTTGCGGCGGGGGAGCCACCGGGATATTGCCTTTCGGCCAGTCGTCGAAATATTTTTTCACCTTGGCGATAATGTCCTTTTTGTTGAAATCGCCCCAGATGGCCATCTGGATGTTTTCCGGGTGGAAGTACTTTTTGTGGAAATCAACCAGGTCGTCGCGGCTGATGGCATTAATGGTGGCGTACTCGGTATGGCGGGCGTAAGGAGATTCCAGGCCGTAAATTTGTTTTTTGAATTCGCGGCGGGTCAAATCGGCCATCTCATCGTTGCGGCGGGCTATTCCCGACCGCTGTTGAACCTTGGCCAGCTCTATTTTGTCCTCGTCAAAAACCGGCCGCCGCAATATTTCGGCCAGGGCTTCCAAACCCAGGTCGGTATATTCACTGAGTACGTTGACATTGGCGGTTCCTTCGACCACGTCGATGCCGGTTTCCACCGAACCGCCCACACCTTCCAGCATCTCATCGATTTCATCGCCGGTCCATTTCTCGGTGCCGCCGGTTCGCATGACCATGCCGCATATTTCGGCCAGGCCGACTTTATCGGCTGTTTCGAGATAGGTGCCGACATTGATACGCAATCCGGCCCTGAAAATGGGCAACGACCTGTCTTCGAGAATATACAGCCGCATCCCGTTATCGAGCGTTACTTTCTCGACCTTGGGGATGTTGATTTTATTCAGTTTTGGAAATTCAAGGCTCTCGACATCCTGGGCTATCGCTGACAGGCTCAGTGCCGCCAGGAGGACCACCCCGACCATTATTGTAATGAGTCCTTTTTTCATGATTTGTTCCACTCCCATGACCTTAAATAGTATTTAATTTCGCGACCGTGCGATTATTTTTGGTGAAATATTCCTGCGCCACCCGCTGGATGTCTTCCGGCGTGACAGTGTTAATCCGGTCTAGTTGTTTGAACAGTTCACGCCAGTCGCCGTATTTGTTCTCGAAAGTGGCCAGCTGCATGGCCAGGCCCATATTGCTGTTGAGACCGTTTATGAAAGAAGCTTTGGCACGGGCCTTGATTTTTTCAACTTCCTCGACCGGTAGCAATTCATCTTTCATCTTGTCAATTTCAGTGAAAATCTGTTCTTCGCATTCCTCGTTGGTATGGCCGGCCGAGGGAATGGCGTAAATAAGCGCCAGACAGGGGTACTTGTTACCCGGATAACCGGCGAAAGCGCCGACATCGGCGGCGATTTTCTTTTCCTTGACCAGGTTTTCATAAAGAAGAGAAGTCCGGCCCTGGCCGAGGTAATCCATCATGGCCTGAAGGGCCGGCCAGTCCGGATGGGTGCTGTTGGGGATGTGGAAACAGGCGCCGAACAACGGCTGGGCGGGGTCCTCGAGTTCTACCCGTCGTTCACCATTCTGCTTTGGTTCAATAGTGGCCAGTTCTTCCGGCCTCGGACGGTAGGGAATGCGGCTCCAGTATTTTTCCGCCAGTTTGAAAACTTCCTTCGACTTAACATCTCCGACTACAGCCACAATCAGGTTGGTCGGGACATAATATTTTTTGAAATGTTCTTTAACGGCGTCACGGGTGTAATTCTGGATGTCCGACATGTGTCCGACAATGGAGATGCCGTAAGGGTGAGCCAGGAAAGCCGAGGCTTTCATTTCATCGAGCGTCCGGCCAAACGGGCTGTTATCCAGGGTCTGCCGACGTTCCTCCGCGATGACATTACGCTCCCGATACATCTCTCTTAAAACCGGTTTGTAGAACCGTTCGGATTCCATAGCCATCCACAATTCCAGGCGGTTGGACGGCAGGCTCATCATGTATATGGTCATATCCATGCCGGTGCCGGCGTTCAGACCAACAGAACCTTCGGTTTCAAGAATATGGTCAAAAGCATTAGGCTCCACATATTCGCCCGCCGCTTCAATGGCGTCAGCGAAAGCCTGCTTGAGTTCCGCCAGGCGGGTTGTATCGGCCTGACGGCCTTTTTTACGTTCCGCCCGCAATTCGTAGAAAATTGAATCTTCTGTTTTCATCAGGGTCAGTTCCTTGTCGATATCTTTGGTGCCGATATCCGTGGTGCCTTTAAAAGCCATATGCTCGAGCATATGCGCCAGGCCGGTGTATTCTTTCGGGTCGTTGGCCCCGCCGACATTGGCAAACGTAATAAACGAGGCAACCGGGGCGTCGTGGCGTTCCATGACGAGAATCCTCAAGCCGTTGTCCAGGGTGTGTTCGGATACGGCGTTTTCGAGTTCGGAAAAATCAAATCCGAAACCCGCCGTAAAACCAAAGAAAATGAATCCGGCAATGACGGCCGTGAGACATGTTTTCCTTAATTTCATTGTTTCCTCCATTAATAATTATAAAAATATCTATTGTTCAAAATAATATTCCGAATAAATGTCGTTTCGAGCTAAGTGTCAAGAGTTTAATAAGATATGACAAAAATATCTCTCTTTAGAATTACACTTTTGTGACATAATTAGATTATACGTAGAGAACCGATGGGTTGTTGAGCAAAAAAGACAATTGTAACTAATTTGAAAATATCGAGTTAAAAAAAACCGGGAAGAAATTTGAGCGGCCGGGGTATTAAGAGCAGTTAAGAAAAAAATACTCAAATAAAGGAGAATGGTCATGATTAGAAAAAGCTTAACCGTCCTGGTCCTCGCCGGAATTATATCTTTTGCCCTTTCGATACCGGCTCTGGCCGAGGCCGCCGACGGTTCAATCACCGGCCAGGTGGTCAATGTAAACGACGGTCAACCGGTCAGGAACGCCTCGATAGTTATCGAAGGCGCCAATTTCGCGACCGTGTCCAATTTTGTCGGTAATTTTACCGTCGATAATCTCAAGCCCGGCCGGTATACCCTGGCCGTTACCCACCCTGATTTCCAGACCGAAAAACGGGTCGATATAGAGGTTGTCTCCGGCCGGACGACTTCGCTCGTTATCGCTCTTACACCGAAAGATACCGAAAAATCGGAAGCGGAAGTTTTTGATAAGTTAAATGAACTAATGCCACATGAGGCTCTCGGTCGGGAAGAAAAAGTGAAAATTAGTAAAGAGAGTATAAATTACTTCACTCCCAAACAGAAACCGTCGGTATCGACCGGCGGCGCGGTCGACAACAACTATAAAGACGTTCAACAGAGTATTGTGCCCCGTCCGAGAATCGACCGTCGCCCGCCGCCGCCCGATTATGATATCCCCTACGGGCCTTTCGATATGTTCTTCCGCGATTACGGCACCAACGGCTTTGTCAACACCGAACATGACCGGCTGTCGACTTTCGCGGTCGATGTTGACGACGCCTCTTATGTGCTGGCGCGACGGTACCTCCAGGAAGGTTACATGCCGCCGGCCGACGCCATCCGGGTCGAGGAATTCGTCAATCATTTCGATTATGGTTATAACTCGCCCGACCACCAGAAATTCCGCGTGTTCACCGAATGGGCGGCCTCGCCTTTCGACCAGCAAACGGTCATTATGAAAATCGGCGTCAAGGGCAGTGAGATTTTAAAAAGAGAACGTCGGCCGCTCAATCTGACGCTGGTGGTCGATGTCTCCGGCTCGATGGGGTATGACAACCGCATGGAACTGGTCAAGGAATCGCTGCGGTTACTGGTCAAGCAGTTGAACCGCCATGACCGGGTCGGCATGGTGACCTACGGCACCAACGCCCGGGTGGTCATGGAGCCGGTGCGGGCCGACCGGACGGAAGTTATTTTCCGGGCCATCGACCGTCTCCGTCCGGGCGGGTCAACCTTTGCCGAAGCCGGTATTCGCCTCGGTTATAAAATGGCGCACCGCCTTTTCGACTGCGAGTATAGCAACAGCCTGGTTCTTTTAAGCGACGGCGTGGCCAATGTCGGCAGCACCATGCCCGAAGACATCATGCGCAAGGTGAAAAGCTTTACCGAGGAAGGCATTACCCTCTCGGCTTACGGTTTCGGGATGGGCAATTATAACGACGTCCTGCTGGAACAACTGGCCCAGCAAGGGAACGGCAAGTACGCTTATGTGAACGACCGAGCGGAAGCCCGGAAAGTTTTTGTCGAGGATTTCATCGGCAATTTCCAGGTCCTGGCCCGCGACGTAAAAATCCAGGTGGAGTTCGACCCCCGCCGGGTGCTCGCCTACCGGCTGTTGGGGTATGAGAACCGCGATGTTCCCGACCACAAATTCCGGGATAACCGTCAGGACGGCGGCGAAATTGGTGCCGGGCACGAAGTCACGGCCCTGTATGAATTGATTCTCGCCGACAAGCAGGCGAAAGGAAGAGGCCGCATGGGGACCGTCTCAGTGCGTTGGAAAGACCCGGACCAGACCGAAGTCACCGAGCTTTCAAAAGATATAGAGCTGTTTGGAAGAATCGGGTCGTTTGAAAGAGGCCGACCGGAGTACCGCCTGGCGGTGGTGGCCGGAAAATTCGCCGAACTGCTCAAGGGCACCGAATTCAGTTATGATATCACTTATCGTGACCTGTATCACGCGGCGGCGTCGCTGGTCGAAGACTTGCCCGGCGACCAGACCCGCGAACTCCTGGATTTAATCCGGCTGGCCGGTGATTTCCGGGAAGAGCTGTCGAAAAGATAACCGGATAAACGGCATAAAAAAGCGGGAGCGCTAACTCCCGCTTTTTTTTATTTATATTTTTACCACCAGCTTATCAGTTTCGGTTTGAAAGTATGCATCAGATTTTCATTCTTGGGGATGACCCGAGCGGTAATGCCAAACCTTCCGGACTCGCGGCATTCGATTTCGGCGCGGTAGACGTATACACCGTCCTTACTCTGGCCTTCGTCAAGATTGGCCGTGGCCGGGCTGAAATTAAGCAGCTGTTCCTGGGCGTTGAGCCGACCGGAGACGATTTCCACCCGGACATCGTCGGGAGTAATGGAATCCAGGTAAACGTGCAATTTGACGTTGACCATCTGCCCGACATAAACGGTGGGGCCAAGGTCCGGAATTTCGATATCGTGAATGGAGATTTTATCCCAGCTGGCGCTGATACGGTCGATCCAGGAGGTGAGTTGCTTGTTCAAATCATAATCGTCCCGGCTTAATTTCAGGCTGGCCTTGATAGCCGGAATATAAAAATGATTGGTATAATCCATCAGCATCCGGTGGGTGGAGAACCGCTGACCGGCCATGTGGATACTGGCTTTCATCTTTTTTATCCAGTCCACCGGCAGGTCGTTTTCATTGCGGTCGTAGAAAAGCGGGATGACTTCCCGCAGCATGGTGTTGTAAAGCGCCTCGGAATCGAACTTGTCCTGAGTGTCAACATTGCCGTATTCCTCGCCGTTGCCGATTTTAAAGCCGGTGTCGTCGTTGTAACCTTCCACCCACCAGCCGTCGAGCACGGACAGGTTGAGACCGCCGTTCATGGCGGCTTTCATGCCCGAGGTCCCGGAGGCTTCCTGCGGGCGGCGGGGGGTATTCAGCCAGACGTCGGAACCCTGGACCAGGTAACGGGCGACATTGATATCGTAATCCTCGAGGAAGATGATCCGATTGCGGAACCTTTCTTCGGACGTGTAGTCGATAAGTTCCTTGATGATTTCCTTGCCGGGGTTGTCCAGCGGGTGGGCTTTGCCCGAAATAATTATTTGCACCGGTTGTTTTTCGTCATTGATAATTTTCTCGAGTCGTTCGATATCCGAGAAAATCAGGTTGCCGCGTTTATAGGTTGAGAAACGGCGGGCGAAGCCGATGGTCAGAAACTGTGGGTTCAAAACCTGCTCGGCCTGCTGGATTTTTATCTGGGAGGCGCCCCGTCGGATGAGCTGCTGTTTGAGCCGTTTGCGGGCGAAAAAGACCAGCCTCTCGCGGCGCTTGTTATGTACCCGCCAAAGTTCCAGGTCCGGGATTTTATGCACCCGATCCCAGACTTCCGGCGCCCCCGGCATCTCGATAAAGCGCGGCCCGAAATAGGATTCGTAAAGCTCGATCATGTCGTGGGAAAGCCACGAAGCGGGGTGGACGCCGTTGGTGATGGATCTAATCGGGACCTCCTGCTTGGGCAAGTTCGGCCAGATATTGTGCCACATTTCCCGGGAAACCTGGCCGTGAAGTTCCGAAACGCCGTTGGTGAAAGCGGAGTATTTGAGAGCCGCCACTGTCATGCCGAACTGCTCGGTCTCGTCCTCGGGATTGACCCGCCCGATAGCCAGGAATTCTTTCCAGCTGATTCCCAACTGCCGCACCATCTCACCCAAATAACGGTGGATCAGTACCGACTCAAACTTGACGTTGCCGGCCGGCACGGGGGTATGGGTGGTAAAGACCGTGGTGGACCAGACATATTGCGTGGCTTCCTGGAAAGAGAGTTTCTTCTCAGTCATCAAAGAATTAATCCTTTCCAGGGTCAAAAACCACGAGTGGCCTTCGTTACTGTGAAATATAGCCGGTTCCATTCCCAGCATTTTTAGTACCTTGACGCCGCCGATGCCGAGCACTATTTCCTGACGAATGCGCATATCCTTGTCGCCTCCGTACAGCACCGAGGTGATCTCGCGCGCCTTGGAGGAATTTTCCGGGACATTGGTGTCCAGCAGATAAAGCGGAATTACCCCGACCATAACTTTCCATACCTGTATCTGTACCGGGACGTTATCCAGCACCAGACTGATTTTCACCGGCTGGTCGTGTTCGTCCTTGACCAGTTCGACCGGCATGTGATACCAGTCGTTTTCCTCGTACCTTTCCTGCTGCCAGCCGTCCCGGGACAAAAACTGTCGAAAATAGCCATAACGATACAAAAGCCCCACCGCTACTGCCGGCAGGCCCAGGTCGGAGGCCGATTTCAGAGTGTCCCCGGAAAGGACCCCAAGACCCCCGGAATAAACCGGTAAGCCGGTATCGAGACCGTATTCCAGCGAAAAATAGGCGATTTTATTGTTCTGGTGTTCCTCGTAATTATAATTGAACCATTTTCTGATCTTGAGGTAGTTCTGATATTTTTCATAGGCCCGGTCCAAATTGACCAGAAAAGCCTCGTCCTTGGCCACTTTTTGCAGGATATACTGGGGCAGTTGTGAAAGCATTTCGACAGGATTCTGGTAGTATTTCTCCCAGCTGTCAGGGTCAAGGCGGATAAAGAGTTTGATAATATCCCAATTCCAGGAATACCACAAATTATGAGCCAGTTCCTGAAGGGTTTTGATTCTATCCGGCAGCTTGGGCAGTACCAGAAGTTGTTTTACGCGCATGTTTTTTATCTTCCCGGCTGATTGTTACTTATATGACTTCCGTATCATATTTTATCGACGTAATCAACAATAATTTAACAAGTCTGTTATTTTTAGGCACTTAAGGTTTTATTAAGTGTTTCTTAAAAACATAACAAAACCTGCCGAAATAAGTTGTATATAAAATATATATATTTTAATATACTGAATAAACAAATTTAAAAGCAAAAGGGTCTATGGCAAAAACAAAAAAAAGGATCGGCGTTTTAACCGGGGGAGGCGATTGTCCCGGGCTAAACGCGGTAATCAGAGCTGTGGCGAAAACCGCGGAAAACGATTTCGACATGGAAGTAGTAGGTTTTTATGACGGTTACGAAGGTTTGATATTAAACCGTTACACGAATTTGAACGACAGCGACGTATCAGGGATATTGACCCGGGGCGGGACCATCCTGGGAACCTCCAACCGGGCGGACCCCTTTAATTACCCGGTTTTGCAGGGGGAAAAATATGTTTATCTCGACCGTACCTCGCAATGCGTCATGAATTTTGAATCTTTGGGACTCAACGCCCTGATCGCTATCGGGGGCGATGGTACCATGGCGGCTTCGGGCGGCCTGCAGGAAAAGGGCCTGCCCATTATCGGTGTTCCCAAAACCATCGATAACGACCTGGCTGGCACCGACGTAACTTTCGGTTTCGATTCGGCCCTGCAAACCGCCACCGAGGCGATCGACAAAATCCACACCACCGCGCAATCCCATCACCGGGTGATGATTGTCGAGGTCATGGGCCGGTATGCCGGCTGGCTGGCGTTAGGCTCGGGCCTGGCCGGCGGGGGTGATATTATCCTGATGCCGGAGTTCCCCTACGATATCGAGGCTATCTGTGACCAGGTGAAATTGAGAAATTCACAAGGTAAAACGTTCTCCATCGTTGTTGTGGGCGAGGGCGCCAAACCGCTCGGGGGAGAAATGGTGGTCAAACGGCGCATCGAAAATTCCCCCGACGCTATTCGCCTGGGCGGTATTTCCTACCAGGTGGCGGCCCAGATAGAGGGCCTAATCAATATCGAGTCCCGGGTGACAGTGCTGGGCCACCTGTTACGCGGCGGCTCACCGTCGGCCTATGACCGCATCCTGGCCACCCGCCTGGGGGTGGAGGCTGTGAAAATGGCCGCTAACGGTCAAACCGGACGCATGGTGGCCGTCAGGGGAAGCGACCTGACGTCGATACCTCTCAAGGAAGTCGCCGGTAAAACCCGGGTGGTGACCGCCGACCATCCCTGGGTCAAAGCCGCCGAATCAATCGGCCTGTGCTTGGGCTTGCCTACTGGAATTCCCCTGGAAGAGAGCGTCAAGATTTGACTCGGTGCTTCAGTACGGGGAAAAAAAGTTCACTTTTCAACAGGAATATGAAACCCTGTTAAGCACCGTTGATATCGGGCTTGTTACAACTGAAACCGGTTTCCCTGGCTGGAATCGGATAAAAATCTAAATGGAGTTATTAAATGGGGAAAAAATCTGACGAACGCAAAATGGTAGAGAGACTTAAAGATTCACCTGCCTACCGGGTCGCATACAAGGATCCTGATTTTCTGGACAGCGGTTATGCCCGTTCCATACGCTTACAGGCGGAGTTGATGAAACCGGAAATCACTTTTCGGGTCAACAATGTCAGGTCGACCATCGTCGTGTTCGGGGGGACGCGGATATTGGAACCTTCAGAAGCCCGGCGAAAAGTCCAGCGTCTCGAGAAACGGTTTAAAAAGAATCAGGATGATAAAGATTTGAAAAAAGAGCTGGCCATCGCCCGGCGGATCCTGGACAAATCCAAATATTACGACGAGGCGCGGGAATTCGCCCGTATCGTCTCCATCGAGTGCCAGCAGCAAAACCAGCATGACTTCGTTATCGTCACCGGCGGCGGCCCGGGTATAATGGAGGCCGCCAACCGGGGGGCTTTTGAGACCAACTCCAAATCAATAGGTCTCAATATCACCCTGTTGGCCGAGCAGGAACCCAACCCCTATATAACGCCCTCGCTTTGTCTGCACTTTCATTATTTCGCCTTACGCAAGATGCACTTTTTACTGCGCGCCAAGGCCCTGGTGGCTTTTCCGGGCGGGTTCGGGACGCTCGATGAACTGTTCGAGGCTTTGACCCTCATTCAAACCCGAAAGATATGGAAACGTCCCATCATCCTTTTCGGCGAGGAATACTGGAAAAACTTTATCGACTTTGATTTTCTCGTCAAGGAAGGCACTATCGACGAGGAGGACCTGGAACTGTTTGTTTACGCCGACAAGGCCATCGACGCCTGGAATTATATCAAGTACTTCTTCAAAGCCGCGGAAAATGACAAGCCGTAAATAAAATATTCAATATATAAAAAAGGCCGGATACGCTCTCCGGCCTTTTTTTATTGAAGGAAAATCAGACGGTTATTTCAAGTATGACGGCTGGGCGTCGCGGACAGCGTCAATCTGCCGGATAACCTCGTTGAAATGCGCCCGAGTCATCGGGTTTATCGCCGAGGATTGCGCCGCCTTGACGGCCGCCTGGCGCAGGATAGTCAAATCGTTGGCGGCCAGGGTCCGGGCGTCGGCGGGATATTTCGAGGGGTCGCTCAGGTAAATCTTGTTTATGATATCCAGGTGCGCCAGTTGCAGCTGGCGGCGGAAACTGTTCACGTCTTCCGGTCCCACGATTTCACCCCAGATGGACCGACGCACGTCCTGGAACATGTCGTACATGGTGTAGCGTTCCTCGCCTTCTTTATAACGCGTCAGGTTGTTCAGAAGCCGCCCCAGGGTGTAATGGCTGTACAATTTATCCAGGGCCGTCTTTTGGGTGTTCAAAACATATTGGTGGAAGGGATAGTCGAGCTGGGGGATGGAGTTGTTGGACCAGGCGAAATCGGGCAGTCTTTCCGACTGCAGCTTGTTGTGCAGTTCACCGGGGATATCGAAAGCGTCGGCGGCAAAAATATATTCGTCCAATAACTTTACCGCCCGGCGCTGCTCGGCGGCGGGAACCAGTTCAAACGGTTCTTTGGCGTTGGGGTCGCCGACATGGTGGCGGTAAACGTGAATGCCGCCGACATACTGCGGGGCAATAAGGGCCAGCTCCCGGAAAGAACGCCAGCCGGTTTGAAAGACGTTGCGGATTTTCACGTAACGCTGGCCGGGTTTTTCGAACTTGTTGATGGCGTTGAACCAGAGTTCTCTGGACTGGGTGATTTTGTGCAGGGCGAACCGGAGCGGGTCATTGCCCAGGTCGTGCTGGTTGGCCAGCGGGTCGGTCTTTTTGGCCGACCAGCCGAAAGTGTCCTCATCGGTGGCGTAAATAAGCTCCGGCTCCGTACACCGGGCGGCGATGTGCTCGAGCTGCTCCCATTCTTCCTCGGGCGTGGCAGCGCTGAAATCGGAATAGCCGTATTCGATCATCCAGTCATCCCACGGCCCCGGTATTTTGGCGTAAAAGTCACCCTGCTTGTTCTCCGGCCCGGCAATATTGGCCGACATGTAGTCCATAATACTGCCGGTGGTGCTGTGGGTGCGAGTGAATTCCGGGTCGTTGACCTGTTCCGGGGTATAGATGGTCGAAGCCTTGAAATTATGGCGCAGGCCCAGGGTGTGTCCGACCTCGTGAGCGATAACCTCGACCAGGTAATCATGAACGTAAACTTCTATGAGGGAATCCTTGTCAATAAAATCGCCGGCGGCGCTTGTGAGGTAGGCGATATTCATGGCGGCGTCACGGGCCGCCTCCATCTGGTAGTTGTCGGCGAAGGGGGGGAGGTAATCGGGCTCGTCCCACAGGCCGGTCTCCGGCCGGTCGCTTTCAGGCACGCTGCCATCGTAGGAGATCGGCTCGATATAATTTTCAACGATGGTGTACATGTAACGGAGCCAGTCGGCTGAGAAGCGGATGTCGGCGTCGAGAATCTGCCCCGTAAAGGGGTTGGCACGGTGCGGCCCGACAGCGTAAGACTGGCCGGGGTTGATCATCCACTGGACGGTGCTGTAGCGGACGTCGGCCGGGTCCCAGTCGGCGGTGTCGGGCATCTGTTTGGCGATGATGGCGTTTTTGAAACCGGCCTTTTCGAAAGCGGGCTGCCAGAATTCAATCCCTTCGGCGATGGCCGCACGGTATTCCTCGGGAACGGTGTTTTCCACCCAGTAAACGATCGGCTCCACCGGCTCGGACAGCGCCGCGTCGGGGTCTTTCTTTTTCAAATGCCAGCGGTCGATATAACGCACGTAAGGCGTCTCGCGGTCCATGGCCGAATAATCCTGGTAAATAGTCATAAAATACCCGATCCGGTCGTCGGCCAGGCGGGGAACATAATCTGTCTCCGGCAAAGACGACAGGGAATAATGGTAGGTGTGGAAGAAGTCATAACCGCTCTGAAGGGTCGTACCCGATTGCGGTTTGGAGGTCTTGTAATGCAGCTTGACGTCGATTTCCGAATTCTCAGGGAAGGATTTAACCAGTTCGAAATAGCTGTTCTTCTTGTCGAAACTGTGGCCGGTTTTGGCCCGAGTGCCTGTATAATAGCCGATATTGGCAGCGTCCTGAAGGAAAAAATCGGCCGGATCAACCAATATTGCCCCGGTTTCCTCGTGCGGTTGGGATTTAATCTCGGCGGAGGCATAGAGGTGGTCGGAAAGGGCGGATTCGACCGCACCGGTTACCGGCGAGGCGGTGTCGGCGCGAAGGCGCAGGTTCTTTTCCAGGAACATGATATTTTTACCGACCCGTTTAAAATAAAATGGAAACGAGCGCCGCATGGAACGGTTGTCCGAAAAACGGCTTTCCGATTTGGACATCGTCTCCCCGCACAGGTATACAGGGCCGAATTGCTCCGGCTTGACGGCCATCAGCAGACTGTTTTCGATTGTGTCGTGATAGAAAGTAAAAAATCCCTCGATAACTACTTTGTCTTTTATGAGTTCATCGAAAGGTTTACCGGGTTGATTATTGTTGCTCTTTTTTACTTCGGTTTTGGCTTTCTTGTCTTTCAAACCCTGGCGGGTGTATTCGCGTCGGTCGGCGAAGGTGTTGCCGGCCACAAACGAGACCAGTAATATCACTGACAGGACGTATAGAGAACTTTTGAAACGCATGCGGGCTACTCCTCTATGTTTATTTCATGATTATCATTACAAACAATATACATCATTACTATTTCATTATAAACGTTATAATTCATGAATTGTTCATTATAAGAGAATTTTGGATTGATATATAGACTGCGGCGGCGGAAAGGATTTTAGCCGGAGACTATTATTTTTTTGAAAAGGAATAAGCCAGGTATTTCTCACCTTTGGCGGTCAGTTGATAATAAGTGTGGTTGCGGTGCTTGATCCACTTGTTGTCCACCACGCCTTTGCGGTACCGTATCATTACCGGCTCGACCCGCTTCAGGAGTTTAAAATCTCTTAATTTCTTATGGCTGTCAAAAACTGTTTGTTTGCCCAGGCGGGTAATTTTGGCCACCATCAGTGAGTAATCCACGCCGTAATCGAGGTGATGTTGCAGGATTATAAAATCCGTATCGTCGAGCTGTCCGTAATCCTCTTCGGGCGTAAACTCTTCTTTTTTAAGAATTCTGTCCCATTCCAGTTGAACCAACCGGTCCGGCTCGGCTTTTTTTACATTGGCGCAGTCGCGGCGATGGATCTTGATGAAATCGTCGTAGCTGAAATAACCGACGATATCGTCCCGCAAAGACGGGCGGCAGCATTTCGCCAGGATATATTTTTCCAGGAGCTTGATTTCTTCGGCCATACTCAAATATACAAAATAAAATCGATTTTATAAATTCTAATATTAATGATTGTCTTTTAATCGTTATCGGATTATTTTAGGAAAAATCAAAATATCAAAACAGGAGCGACATGAGCGAAACACTGATATCTTCCCCGGCGGGAATCCTGGCCGTGCTGGCCGCGATTACCTCGTTTTTCTTTTTTCTCGAGAAAAAAACCGGCTGGAAACTGTTCAACTATTTTCCGCCGCTTCTGTTTATCTACGTCATCCCGGTCTTTTTGTCCAACGGCGGGCTGATACCCAGCAAGGCGCCGGTTTACGATTTCATGGGTGACAACCTGCTGCCCATGTTCCTGACCATCATGCTTCTGAATGTCGATATCCTGGCCACCGTGCGGGTGATGGGCAAGGGAGTGTTTGTCATGCTTATGGGCACGCTGGGCGTGGTAGTCGGCGCGCCTATCGCTTTCTGGCTGGTCAAACACGGCCTGGACGCGAATGCCTGGCAGGCGTTCGGGGCTCTCTCGGGCAGCTGGATCGGCGGCACGGGCAATATGCTGGCGGTGGCCAAAATGATCAACCTGGACGAAAGCTCCATCGAGTTTGGCTACGCCGTTATCGCCGACAACGCCGTGTATCTTATCTGGCTGCCGATTATGCTCGGTTCCAAGAACATGGCCAAATGGTTTCATAAATTCACGAAAGTTTCCTCCAGGCGCCTGGAGCAGATGGAGGCCGCGGCCAAAGAATTAACGCACGACAAAGGTAAGATGGAGATGCGGCATTTTCTATACCTGGCTTTTTTCGGTTTTGCCGTGACGGCGTTGTCCACCTGGCTGGCGGGTATGATTCCGGTGGTTGAGCCATATCTTTCTACAAGCACTTATAAAATTCTACTGGTTACCGTTTTCGGTATCAGTCTTTCGTTCACCAGGGCCAGCAAAATTCCCGGTTCGCACGCCATGGCGATGGCGCTGGTGTACCTGTTCGTGGCGCGCATGGGGGCCAAGGCCGACCTGTCCGAGGTCAGCCTGGCCATCTTCTGGTTCCTGTTGGGGGCGTATATATGGATTTTCATCCACGGTTTATTCCTGGTCGGGGCGGCGAGGCTTTTCAAGGTCGATGTTCACACGGCGGCGATCGCCTCGGCGGCCAATATCGGCGGCGCGGCCTCGGCACCCATCGTGGCGGCATATCACAAACCGGCCCTGGTGCCGGTATCGATACTGATGGCCCTTTTAGGGTACGCTGTCGGCAACCCGGCCGGGTATATCGCGGCCATGCTTTGCCGTCTGGTGAATTGATATATTAAAAGGGTTGTAATAGCGAACGGGGGAAATTATTCCTTAGATTTCCCCTGCATATTGACAAATCGCACCGGGTAGAGATTTGTCTCTTTCAGGCTGTCGATATCCTTAACGACCAGTATCAAATCCTGCGAGCCGTAATAACCCCTTTCAACCGGGATAACCATCCGCCCGCCGTATTTTAGCTGGGCGATCAAGGTGTCGGGTATTTGGCGGGCGGCGGCGGTGACGATGATGCCGTCGAACGGCGCCTTGTCCGGCCAGCCTTGCGAGCCATCCCCGGTCTGGAAGTGAATATTCTTGTACCCGAGGCTGTCGAGTAGTTTTCGGGCGCTCTCGGCCAGTTGCGGGATTATCTCGATAGTGCAGACGTCATGTGCGATTTCGGCCAGAACCGCCGTCTGGTAGCCGCAGCCGGTGCCGATTTCCAATACCCGGCTGTGAGGCGTCAATTTGAGTTCCTCGGTCATGGAAGCCACCACGTAAGGTTGCGAGATGGTCTGCTCATAGCCAATGGGCAGGGGACCGTCGTCGTAGGCGCTCGGAAGGTAATGCGGAGGAACAAAAAGATGCCGCGGAATGGTGCGCATGGCTTCAAGCACGACTTTATCCTTCACGTCCCGGCGCACAATTTGGCTTTCCACCATCTGCAGGCGGTAAGTGGTCAGTTCTTCTTCGGAAAGAGAATTATTTTTCTCGCTCATATTCTAAATTATAGAAAGGCTCTTCTTTAAATGCTAATCGGTTGATGGTTTAAAATAAGGAAATCTTTAAGGAGCGCCAGTTTTTTTTAAAACGGCTCGCAGCACAGCGGGTTGTGGCTTAGATAAAGAAAAGCTATCAGGGCGGTAATATCCGAAATGTCAAACTCCACATCGCAATTGACCGAACCCAGCCAGAGGGGGTCGGGCGCCGGACCGTGGAGATATAAATAAGCGATTAAAAAGGTAATATCGGAGATGTCGGGGTCGTCGCCGCTCTGGTTGATATCGCCGCAAACATAATCTTTGAAGGTGAAATGGTACACCTCGGGCAGTTCCGAAGCAAACCCGGCCGAATCAAAAGCTTGCAGGCGCCAATAATAAAGGCTGTCTTCCTCAAAAAAGGAACTATCCAGAACCAGGCTGTCGGTGTAAACGAATGCGCTTAAAAGGGTGTCAGAGAGATCTTCCTGAGTAGCCAGGTGGAACAAATAATATTCGGGAGTTTTTGCCTGAGTCGAGGAATCGCTGCTCTGCCATCGGAATATCAGCGTATCGGTATGGATAAAGGCGGTGGTTGGAGGATAAGTCATATAGGGCGGCGAGGGAGCCTGGGTGTCGAGAATGAAAGAATACACGCCGCTGTAAACGGAGTAATTGCCGGCCAGGTCGTAGCGCTGCAGTCGCCAGTACCACACGTCGTCGTCGATTGTGACCGGAACCGGGTACTGCAGGGCGGTAATGGAATCGAACGTGAGGTCAATCGTGAACATCGAATAATCCCGGGACAGCTGGATGACATTGAATTCGGGCGCGATATCGGACGGGGGCGGTTGTTCCCCCAGGTCGAATACGAACTCGAATGCGGCTTCGTTGAGGTAAGCGCCGTTTTCCGGGGAAACCAGGACCAGCGAGTCGGGCGGGATATTATCGACCACAATCTTGCGCGGGTATCGCTGATATGAAGAGGAATCGCCGTCAACAAATTTACGAACCGCCCAATAATACGAGCCGTCCATCAAAGAGTCCGGTTCGGGGATGGTGAAGAAGGTGGTGTCGATGTTCTTGTAAACACGAGAAAAATAGGTAATAAGGCTGTCGAAAGTTAAATACAAACCGAATGAATCCGCCTCGCCTTCCCACTCAAAGGCGGGAGTTCTCTCCTGCGTGTAAAAGAGCGAATCGGGAGAAATCAAAACAGGCGGGGGGTAGGGGTTATAGATGACAACGTCGAACGAACTGGTGTCGCCGACGCCGCCGTAACCGTGGGCCTGGACCGTGATCTGGTTGGTGTCGAGGTGCGCTTCTTCGGCCGGGATGATCACCGTGAACGAGGTATTGGTGCTGGAACGGGCCGCGAGATTGAAATTCTTGCTGTCGGGAACGAACAGCCAGTCCAGTTCATCGGCCATCGAGACGGTGATGATATTGGTGGTGTTGCTCTGGTTCTCGATAAGCAAATCTATAAAGAACGTATCCGGTGAGGTAACGGTATCGTCGAGAGGGTCGGTGACGTTGATGAAGTAAACCGCAGCCGCTTTGATTTCCACTTCCCGAACGGCCGACACCAGGGACGTGGTTTGACTTGTCGCCTGGCAGGTGAGAAAATCTTTTTCGTTGGCCAGGGCATCTTCGGGGACAACCACCGGAACGATAAATAGGACTGACTCGGTCGGAGTCAGGTAAATTACGGTGTCCACGGTATCCTGTGCCCAACCGGCGTCGTCGAAAATGCCGACCGCCACCGAATCAAAACGCAAACCGATATTGGTCACCTGGAATTCCCGCAAAATTGTGTCGCCGGGAGTCAGCACCGTGTCGGAGTCGCAGTAGATGGCCAGGGCATTCATGCTGTTAAGGATATTGATGCTGTCGGGCGAAAAAACTATCGAGTATTTCTGGGGGCTTTCGACAATATTGTACCCGGAAATTTTCGCTTTCCAGATACCGACGACCGGGCTGTCAATCTCGACTGTCTCGACATTGTTGATGCGGTCAATACCTCGGGTGGCGTTGTTTTCGGGATTGTCCTTGTCGAGCACCCAGGGGGAAACTTCCGTCTCGGTCGGGTCAATCAGGACCAGGTCGAGGTCGTTCTTCAAATGCCGACTGGTGTTAACCGTGCCCCCGGGGTCGTCCCAGGTAAGAGTGACCTTTAATTTCTGAGTTGTATCATGAACATCGAGGTAATACAGGTGGTGGTCGTTGGTGAATATTTCACTTTCCACATACGATGGTTCGCCCTCGATAAGTTTGTCGATGGCTTTGACACCGTCCACTTTGCCGTGACCGAACTGAAAATCGGGACCGGGATTGCCCAGGTCGAGGGCGGTGTTTATGAGGATGCCTTTGACGGTCGAGGGGAGAATCGGGGCGGGGCCGAACTCATCCGACCAGCGCTGTTTCATCAGGGCCAGCAGGCCGGTCACGGTCGGGGCCGACATGGAGGTGCCGCAAAAGGTGGTGTAGCCGCCGCCGTCCCGGCAGCTGGTGATGCCCAGGTCGTCGTCGGTCTGGCAGCCCGCGGCGACCACATCCGGTTTCAGCCGGCCGTCATCCGTCGGACCCCAGGAGGAGAAAGCGGTCATGCTGTTGTCGTTGGCGTTGATGGCTCCGACCGTGATTACATTCTTGGCGCAACCCAGGGGATTGATGGTGTTATAAGTCCAGCCGATGGAGCCGCAGTATTTGCTGGCGCTGCCGCGCTGGTTGCCGGCCGACCAGACCATGTCTATCGGTTTGCCGGCCGAACCCCGGATGATGTTGTCAATAGTGGCGCAGACGGCAAAATAATTGCCCAGGGTGGATTCGCAGGCCGCTTCGGTGGCCGGGTCGCCCACGCCGTAACCCCAGGAATTGGTGCCGATATCGGCGTCGTAATTGTCGATGATATTGACATAGTCCTGATACAGCTCCGAGGCCGTGGTCCACCAGAGATGAGAGAGAAGTTGCGCGGCGGGCGCCATGCCGCGGTAAGTTCCCTCCGATTCCGCGCCCGAACCCATAATCGTACCGGCGACATGGGTGGCGTGAGTGGTGATTCCGGCGGTGTCCAACTTGATAATGCGCGTGTCGAAATCCAAATGGGTTTCGTCCACCTGGCCGCCGTCCCACATGGTCAAAGTTACCCCGGCGCCGTCCAGGTCGTAAGGCGGTCCCTGGAGAGAATCCGCCCCGATACTGGCGCGGTTGGCGTCGTTGTGTTCCTCAGGAAAAGGCAGGGCCGGCTCGATCCACAATACGGCGTCGAGCGCCGCCAGGTTTTCGTAAAGGGAATCCGGAAGAATCATATCGACCCCGTTGATGGTCGGCTCGTACCCGAGTATCTCGGCGCTGTAATCATCTTGAAATCGCGCCGCCCAGAAATGAAAATCTTCGTCGCGGTGAAAAACTATCAAAAACTGGGCGCGGTTGTTCTCCCGCTGCGCCCAGGGACCGATGCCTATCGAGGTCAACATGGGGGAGATTTTATACTCCGGCTCGACCGGCCCCATCCAGTGCACAGCGTTTTCATCGAGTAACGAACGGTCAACCGGACCGGTTATTCTGGCCGTATAAGCCAGGTTGGGGATATATTCAAGAAGTTGAATTCCTTTTTCGGAGAGCAGTTGTCGTTCCCCGTCCGTCAGGGGTTTTTCAAACTGGATGATAATGTGCCGGTTTAAATGTGAGGTCGCTAACGAGGGGAGGGTTTTTATTTTATTTGGATAAAAATCGCCCGACTGAAGATTTATGACATAATCCGGCTCGGCGAAAAGGTGAGATGTTGAAACGAGAAGCAAAATCAGAAGTGGTACTATATATTTTTTCAAAACAGACATGTTAATTTCAAAAATTTAAAGAGAAGTACATTATATCGTCCAGATAATAATATAACATTAAAGTTTATTGTGTCAACAAGTTACGTCGTTGGAAGATTAAATATTTACTGATAGGGTTCCTTGATATATCTTAAGTTGAAATCTAATAAAAATTTACAGGAGAGACCGTGGCGAAAAAATACTGGCTGTTCAAATCGGAACCTTCGACCTTTTCCATCGATTCTTTAAAGAATTCACCGAACGGTACCGCCTGCTGGGAGGGTGTGCGCAACTACCAGGCACGTAATATGTTGCGCGACGATGTTAAAGTAGGGGATGAGGTGCTGTTCTATCACAGTAACGCCAAACCCTCGGGCATCGCCGGGCTTTGCCGGGTGGTCAAAAGCGGCTATCCCGACCACACCGCCCGCGACCCGGAAAGCGAATATTACGACTCCAAAGCAACGCCGGGTAATCCGGTCTGGTACATGGTCGATGTCGAGTTCGTTTCGAAGCTCAAAGAGGTCATGCCGCTTGCGGTTCTCAAAGAAACGCCGGGATTGGAGAAAATGATGGTCACGCGGAAAGGCAGCCGCCTGTCGATTCAGCCGGTCACGCCGGACGAATGGCGGGTGATAAAAAAGCTGATGCGGAAGTATGAGTAGAGCTTATTTTAAAAGCAGCATTTTGCGACTGGCGGTAAAGCCGCTTGTTTCCAGCCGGTAGAGGTAAATCCCGCTGGCGGCTTTCTGACCGGATTCATCGTCGCTGTTCCATTCAACTACATAACGTCCCGCTCTTTTATATTCATCAACCAGGACCCTCACCCGTTGTCCGAGCGTATTATAGACGGCCAGTTTGACCTGTGCCGCTTGCGGCAAGTTGTATTCTATCCGGGTGACCGGGTTGAAGGGGTTAGGGTAGTTCTGCGTCAGGCTGAACGATTTCGGTAAGAGCTTACGGTTATCATCGTCAACGCCGGTAAAAACGCCCATCGCCAGATTCAGCGAAAACTCGGAGCTGTTGCCTTCCGAGTCGGTTACCTGGGCGGTGACGGTGTCGTTTGTGGTAATAGTTGAAATATTAACGGTGAAAAAGCCGAGACTGTCGGCGGTGTCGGCGCCGATAAACTCCCGGCCCTCGCCGCGCCCCGACGGGTCCGCCGCCGCGAGGTAAATATCAACCGTAGCATAAGGCGGGACGCCGTGCCCGGAAACATAATTTGAAGCGGTTTCGTCCAGCACGGGCGGCTGAAGATTGTCGTTGGCGTTGTCGCGCAGGGCGATCCCCAGGCTGTCGTTGCCGAAAATACGGTTGTGACGAAGACTGTTCAGGCGGGTGTGGGCGCCGGTGCCGAAAATCCCGTGACCCTCGTTGACGGAGATGATGTTGCCGGCCGCCTTCGTCGTTCCGCCGATTACATTTCGTGCGGCGCCGTCGCCGAGACCGATACCGTGACCCTGGTTGCCGATAGTCGTGTCGCCCCGCGGGTTGGTGCCGATAAAGTTGCCGGACACCCGGTTGTATTCCGTCCCCGTGCCGAAAATGTGAACCCCCCGGCCCATTTCTGCCAGGTAGGACCCGGAGCCGTTACCGCAGATAATATTGGCCTGCGCCGGTGTCTCGCCCCCGATAAGGTTGTGCCGGGCGCCGTTACCGATAATCACGCCGCTGATGCCGTTGCGCAAGGCCCGGGTGGTGTCGGCGCTGGCGCCGATTAAATTACCCGCGACCACATTGTAATCGGTCCCGGCATCGTAGATGACCACCCCGCTGCTGAAGGGGAAAATGTCGCTGCGGTTCCCGGAAATGATATTCCCCTCGCCTTCGTTCTCGCCGCCGATTTGATTGTCACTGGCGCCGTACCGGAGAACGACCCCGGATCCGTTCGACAGGGAACTGGTGCCGGTCAGGTTGACGCCTATAAAATTCCCGGTGACCCGGTTGTGACCGGTGCCGTTGCCGTAAAAGTGAACCCCGTAATACTGGTTGCCGGAGATTATGTTGCGTGCCGTTTCGGTCTCCCCGCCGATAATATTCTCCGTGGCGTTTTCGGCGATAGTGACGCCGGCGCCGTAAACCGTGCCGTTGCTTAAATAGCCTGAACCGCGGTAATTGGTGCCGACGAGATTGCCGGCCACTATATTATAGCTGGTGCCGGAACCGGTTACCAGGACGCCGTCACCCCGGTTGCCTGAGATCAGGTTACCGGTCGAATCAAAAGAACCGCCGACAAGGTTATAGCGGGCGCCGTCGGTTATCAATACTCCCGCGGTTTCATTGCCCAGGGAGAAAAGACCGGTGATATCGCAACCGATATAATTACTCTGGATGAGGTTGTAATCGGTGCCGGAGCCGGATATTTCTATGCCGCTTTCGAGATTCAAGGCAATATGGTTGCCGGACGCGTAACTGTCGGCGCCGATTTGATTATGCTGAGCCCCGGCGGCGAGCCTTATGCCGGCCCGACCGTTACCCGGCCCGGCGCCGCCGGTTATATCCGGGCCGATGATATTATTTAGCACCCGGTTGGCTATAGCCTTGTTCGTTATGATAAGGCCGTAATACACATTGCCCGAAATTAAATTTATCTCGCCCTCGGTCAGCCCGCCGATAACGTTTTCGGCGGCCCGGTCGGCCACCCCGATACCGTTGCGGTTGCCGTCGATTCGGGTGCCGTTGTCGTACATGCCGATAAAATTGCCGGTAATGATATTATTGACCGCTCCCGGCCCCGATAGATATATGCCGCAGGCGTTGTCGTTATCGATACCGTTGCCGACTATGACATTGCGTTGGACGGCGGTCGTTCCCCCGATGATATTGCCGGAACCTTCAATGAGAATACCGTGGTAACGGGAACGCTTGACCGTTACTCCCTGAAGTTGATTGTAGTTGGAAGTAATGAGAACGGCGCAGGTGAACATGGGGTTGTTAACGGCGTCGATTACGGCAGGGTTGTGGCCGATAATGACGGTGCTGTCGGTAGTCAACTCCAGGGCGCCAAGATTAAGCCTGATCGGCAGGGTGTCGGCCGGGATAATAACCGTGTCGGCGCCCGGACGAGCGTCGGCCTCTTCCACCGCGGCCCGTAAACTGCAAAAACTCGAATCCGGGAATGCATGGTCGGCGCAGACGCCGTCGCCGGGCGAGAAATCGTGCGTGTCAGACAGAGTATTGACGGTATAGTTCGCGGCCGATAGGGAACCGGCCATAAACGGCAACAACACCAGAAGATGTAAAATTTTACCCAACATTTGAAAAATTTATCTAAAAAACAACGGTTACTTCAATAGTATCATCTTTTTCGACTCAGAGTAATCATCAACCATCAAGCGGTAAAGATATATCCCGCTGGCCGCCCACCGGCCATCACCGGCCCGGCCGTGCCATTCAACCGAATATTGCCCCGCCGACTTTTCCTCGTCCACCAGGGTCGTTACGTGCTGACCGAGAATATTGTATATCGACAGGTTCACCCGGCTGCGGCGCGGCAGGGTGTATTCTATGGTGGTGGACGGGTTGAACGGGTTGGGGTAATTTTGGGACAGGTAAAAGGCGGAGGGGAGGTTGTCGTCAACGGGCGTATAATCCGTTAAAGCGCCCCGCAGGTCGTACATGTGGATAGAATTCCCGTCGGAAATGGCGGCGATATGGTCGTAAGCGGCGATTATATGGCCGCTGCGGCCGCCATAGTTCAGCAGGCGCGGTCTCCCGCTCGATAAATCGTAAGCCCCGATTCCGAAAGGACCCACCGTGTACAGCTTGTCGTTGGTGATGGTGCAATCGTATACGGGAATCGGGATGTTTATCGAGGTATCGACCCGGGCCTTCTCGGGGTCGGTCAGGTCGAACATGATCAACTGGTAGCTGCTGAACACCAGCAGATGGTTGTTGAAAGGCTGTATTTTGAAGGCGTTAAAGGGCAAGCCCAGCGTCGTACGGAACTCAACCTGGAAATTATCATACAGGCGGTAAACCCAGATGGAACTCTTATTGGTGGAGACGACTATCAGCGAGTCCATCACGGCGAAGTCGAAAATCTGGTCGAGAATGTTTATCGAGGCCTGAAGGTTGACCTCGTTGGAATCGGAAACGGAGTAAACATCGAAACCGGACGGACTGGCCGCGTAAAAAGCCCGGAGGGTATCGATGTGTTTATCCTGGAAAATAATTTTATTCACGCTGTCACGGTCAACGGGTATCAATCCCTCGTAACTGATGGGAAACTTGGAAATATCGAGAATGAAAGCGTTGCCCAGTTTCGGGTAATAAATGAACAGGCTGTCCCCGGATACGAAGAGCGAACTGACATTGTTGAGACCGCTGTAAAGAGTGGTCCGGAAAGTCGGCCTGCTGTCCAGTGAAAGTATATATTTATCGACCGGGTTGTTGCCGCCGCCGGTAAAGAGGCTGCCGTAGTAAATGGCTATATCCTGAACGGGGCCGGGTCTTAAAAAGCCGATAATGGGCGAGGGGTTGACGGTTATTTCCGCCAGTTCGTAAAGGACCAGGCCGAAATTGGGAGAAGGAAAGACTATATACGACTTATTGTTGATGACGGCAAAATCACCTCCGAGTCTCCTGTCGGGCGCTTCCAGAATCACGATATAAGGATTGGATAAATCATGGCTATTGACCACCTGGGTAACCGTCTGGCTGGAATCCAGGGCGATTATAAGAGAATCCCGGGCGAATATCCTGGTCGGCATGATAATCAGGTCGACCGTGTCAGTTACCTGCGGGGTCTCTCCGAAATGTCCCAGCAGGATTTTCTGCCGGTTGGAAGCGATAATGACCGTAGTATCTGTTTTTATGAATGAGGTCGCCTGGAAAGGGATGTACAGGTAGTCCAGGAACTTGCCGAACCCGACCCCGGAAACATCGTATCTCAGAATACCGTTGTAGTCATCGAGAGTGTAAAGCTCGTTGCCGTAAACCTCCACCCGGGTATAGTGAATGCCCGTTTTGCTGGAGTCGGCAAACGCGGCCATCTTGTAATTTATCATCGAATAGCGCAGCAGGCCGTCGAACCCGGCGCAAATGTACAAATCCTGGCCGTGAAGAGCGTAATCGTAAAAGGGAAAGTCGATATCGATTTTGCCCAGCAGGGTAATATCCGGAAGGTGCCCGATATCGATAAAATACAGGACATCGGCGTAGGTACGAATAGTCAGAACGTTGCCGGTCAACTTTTGCCGGTACGGCTCGGAATTGAGAAAGATATTGTCAAAGGCTTTATAGGTTTTGGTCAACTGGTCGTACTTTAGTACCACCAGACCCTCGCCGGTGGTGGCCACGGCGAAGCTGTCGATGACGGTTACGGAACTGAAACCGTTCCAGAGAAACGTGTAGTTCGGGTCCTGGTCGATAAAAGCCTCGGCCGGGGCGGCCAGTAACAATAAAACGAGTGCTGTCCCTAACAGTTTTTTCATTTTAACAATATCATCTTTCTGGTTGACTGTTGTGTGTTCGTTTTTAAACGGTAGAAATAAACTCCCGAAGCATAACCCGTTCCGTCGAACTCGATTTCATAATTACCCGCTCTAAGGGAGCCATCCACCAGGGTGGTCACTTTCCGTCCCAGGATATTATATATCTCCAGGCTGACATCGCTCCGTTCAGGTAGTGAAAATTCTATAACGGTAAGGGGGTTGAACGGGTTGGGGTAATTCTGCGCCAGAAGGAACGTTCGGGGCAGGGATGGCTCCTCCTCCTGGTCGGGAACATCGGTAATAATATCGCGGGTGGCCATATTGCCGCTGTTGTGATTGTCCATAAAAAGCCGGCCGGTGTTTTTGCCGCGCCGGTAATCGGCTTCGAAATCCCAGATATAAAGGTCGTTGGCTTCCCCGATTAAGACCATCTCGACCTTACCGTCGTTGTCGATATCATCCACCATCGGGGCGAAGGGAGTCGAGAAAACCATCGAGCTGCGGGTGGGCGTTTCGATAGGCCAGCCGGGCAGGGGCGTGCCGGTGTAATCGAGAACGTATACCAGTTCCGGGCCGGTACCGGGGAAAATGTGGCCGGAGCGGATAATTATTTCCGGATGTTTATCGCCCGTCAGGTCGGCCACGATGGGTACTCCGAAAGTGACCGGCTGGTTGAAAGCTTCGCCCGGGGGACGGCCCGCCAGCTCAACATAAGGGGTGCCGTCAGCCCGGAAAATATACAGGGAGGCGATATCGAATTCGAAATAGGTGGTTAAAATCTCCGGCGAGCCATCGAGGTCAAGGTCGGCCACCATGGGGTAGGTGCTTAACCAGCCGTTGACATCCGGCAGCGAAATCGGCCAGCCGGGTAGGGTGTCGGTGCCGTTGGTGATGGCCCAGATTTTGCGGTCGGCATTGTCATAGCCGCTGACGATAATTTCCGGAAGCTGGTCACCGTTCAAATCCGCCAGCACCGAGCCGTAAATAACCGAGGTGTTCAGGATATACGGCAGCGGCTGGTGGAACGCCGGCAGGCCGGTGCGGCTCTCGAACAGACCCACCCCGGCGTAAGGCAAGGACGAAGAATAGGTCACCACCATCTCCATGAGGTTGTTGCCGGTAAGGTCCGCCGAAGTCACGGTATTCCCGCCGTAGTAGAAAGAGCCGGAAGGCTGCTGATTGAAGGAAGTGAAGTAACCCTCCAGAGAATAGAAATAGGAATCACCGTTGAATTCATAAGCGTAAACGTCGCCGTCGTTATTAACCAGGACAATGACCGAATCCTGGTCGAGACTAAGCCGGGTGACGGTCGGGGTGGGAAAACCGAAAGCCAGGAAACCGGTCGGGCACTGGCGCGGCCAGCCGGGGGCGTAGGTGCCGTCGTAGTTGAACACATGGATGCCTTCTTCGTTGGTGACGATGATTTCTTCCTGGCCGTCCCGGTCGACGTCATAAATGGCCGGAACGCAACGGGTGTCCAGGCCGATAAGGACGGGGAAACCTTCGACCGGGTCGCCGTTGAATTTAAAGACGTTCAGGCCGTAGTTGGTCCCGACAATGACCTCCTTGGTGTTGTCGTTGTTCAAATCGGCGCATACCGCCGTCAGGGCTCCTCGCCCGGTGAGTTGCTGGGGCCAGCCGGCGGCGAAGGATGAGAGGATTTCCACGTTGATCGAATCGACCAACGGACTGCCGTTATATTCCCCGGTCAGGATAATAGTGTAATTACCGGCGTCCAGGCCGGAGATGTTCCAGTTGTATATAAGAGTGTCGAAAAATTCGTTGGTGACCGTCAAAATCTCCACCGGGGCCAGGCCGTTAAACTTGTAAGAAATCGTCAACGACTTGTATTCCGGGCCGTACACGGAGCCTTTTATTTCCAGGTAATATTTTAAATTCTCACCGTCGGTGGGGGAAGTGATTTCGAGGGTGTTATCGTTGACATACGTAAAGGAGGTGGTGTGGGCGTTGCCGAGATTGTCGTCCAGCCGCAAGTTGACAATATTGTTCAGGCCGGGGCGGTCGAAAACGAAGGCGAGTGAATCGGCCGGCAAACTCGCGCTGTCGGTTAAATATTGCCAGTCCTCGCTGTTAGACCCGACCGAATAGTACAGTTCCCAATCGCCGACATAGCCGGCGACCGGTGCTATTTTGATATCGACCTCACCGGTGTAGCGGTTGCGAAGAATCGGTTCCACGATGTGGATGCCGCCGTTGGCTAGCAGGTTGTAGGAGCCTTCGACATTAAGGTAACCGTACCCGGAGATACTGTCCGGTCCCATCAGGGTGTCACCCTTGTTGAGGGGGTCGACCAGGTCGGTGGCGCCCAATTGTAAAATTTCCTCCAGCTCGGTCAGGGTCAATTCCGGCCGGTACGACCACAATCTGGCCGCCGCCCCGGCCACCACCGGCGCCGCCATCGAGGTCCCGTCAGACAGGTAATAAAGCGAGTCGGACCCGATAATTCGCACGCCGGGTTCGTTAGCCTCGGCGTACATATCGGTTCCCCCGGCCCTCAGCGACAGGATATCCAGGCCGGGCGCGATGATATCGATCTGTTCGCCGTAGGTAGAAAAATCAGTCACGAAACCGAGCGAATTGCCGGCTCCGACCGTGAAACTTTCCGGGTATGAGCCGGGATAGAGATTGTCGTACTGGCCCGAATTACCGGCCGCCACACAGACCAGGACATCGTTTTCATGGGCGTAAACGACGGCTTCCCTGAGAATGTAGGACTCATACGGTGTGCCCCAGCTGATGCTGATAATATGGGCGCCGGCGTTTACGGCGTAGATGATACCGGCTGCGCCGACCGCCGTGGTGGCGTTCGGCCGGACTTTCACGGCCATCAATTCCACCCAGGGGGCTACTCCCACAACGCCCAGGCCGTCACGGTTGGTGGCTATTATACCGGCGATGTGGGTGCCGTGACCGTGATAGTCCGACGGGTCGTTGTCGCCCGTGATATCGTAAAACGAAATCGAGTCCCCGGAAACATCGTACCCCAGCGTATCATCGATATAGCCGTTGTGGTCGTCGTCGATATTGTTGAAAGGAATCTCGTCCGGATTCTTCCAGAGCCGGCCCTGGAGTTCCGGGTGGAAGACATCGACCCCGGTGTCAATAATCGCCACCACCACCCGTGTTTTTTCGGCGGGCGGGTTGTCGTAAAAGGCCGTCAGGTTGATATCTTTACCGGGCGTGCCGTATTTGATTACCAGGCTGTCGTTGAAATCTCCGGTTTTGCGTTGAATGCCGTAATAGCCCTGGCCGGTGTTGTGCAGATACCACTGGTGGGGAAAGAGGGAATCGTCGGGCAACTCGTAAAAATCAATATAATAATCGGGCTCGATAAACTCGATATTCGACGGTCCCAGGGCGGCGACGACTTCCTCCTGCGTCAGGGTCGGGTCGTTTTTGTGCACGACATAATAATTTTGCAGGTTGCGACCGCTCTTTAACGATTCGTTCAGGGCCAGGGGTGTGAATTTGTTGAATTTGAATTCACTGCTCAATGCCTGGCTGATAGTCGACGGGCTGGCTTTGTCAGTTAATTTGACAATGAATTTACCCGGTACCGGCCTTGGTTCGTACTTTTCCGCCTTCGCGTCCGCGCCCAAAAGGGCGAAAAGCGGAAAAATAAGGAAAAAGATAAATAATTTTTTGTGCATGAATTTCATAATACCCATATTGCAAGTGATGCATTTCTACAGTTAAGACGAACCAGGCCGTTAAACGTAAAAAATGTTTTCACATAATAATATAATAGATAACGCCTTAAACCAAAGCCGTTTTTGTATCTATTTTATTAACATAGATTTATAAATGATGGTTCCTCAGCAACAAGAATATTACAACGGAGCTGTCGTTATTCGGGCTTAGCGTTCTTTTTTTAAGCCCTCGCCGGTCATGGGGACAAAGCGCACGGGAATAATGGAAGTGTGGGTCAAAGTCTGGTCTTCTTTTTGTATAAGATAAAGCTCCTGGTAGAGGCTCCCGACCGGGATGACCAGGCGGCCGTCCTCGGCCAGCTGGTCGATTAAGGGCTGGGGGACAAAAGGCGGGGCGCAGGTTACGATTATGGCATCAAACGGGGCTTTTTCTTCCCAGCCAATATATCCGTCCCCTTCCCGGCAGGTGATATTGTCATAGCCCAGGCTGTCCAGAAGTTGTCCGGCCCGCTCAGCCAGGGATTCGACAATCTCGATAGTGTAAACCTCGCGCGCCAATTCACCCAGAACAGCCGCCTGGTAGCCTGAGCCGGTGCCGATTTCCAGCACCTTTTCACTGCCGTCGAGGTTCAAAAGGTCGGTCATCAGGGCGACTATGTACGGCTGGGAGATGGTCTGGTCTTTGCCGATGGGCAGGGGGTAGTCGTTGTAGGCCTCATCACGATATTTTTCCGGCACGAACAGGTGCCGCTCGACTTTGAGCAGGGCGTTGACAAGGCGCGGGTTCTTGATACCGCGCGCCTGGATTTGCTGCTCGACCATATCCCGACGGGCCTCGGCGTAGTCGGTACTGTCTTTGTCCGACGCTACACACGTACAGAAAATCAGCACCAGCACCGGTATTAAAACAAACGAGTTTGTAGATTTTATATTTTCCGAGAACATTTCAACCACCCTTGTTACAGGTAATATATAACGAAGTGAGGAGGGATACAATAGGGATGTTTGACTTGAGGGTTCGGAATATTAGAAACAAAGACCAACTAATTATCTCTTGACAGTCCTCGTAGGGCAGAACCCCCTTGGTGGTTCTGCCTATTCGTTGACCTGATCAATAAATAGGCCGAACCGCTAAAGGGTTCGTCCCTACAAAACTCCGACAGCTTTTTTGTCTTGTATATCTCCCGGTTTTGATTTACCTTTTTATTGTAGTCCTCGTAGGGCAGAACCCCCTTGGTGGTTCTGCCTCTTGGATGACTTCAATAAACAGGCCGAACCGCTAAAGGGTTCGTCCCAACAAAACTCCCAACATATTTTTTACCTTGTAATTCACCCCCTTTTGATATACCTTTTATTATAAACGTGGGGAAACAATGGATAATTTAAACGTTAAAAATCTCTATCTCGCGTTCAAGGGCGCGGCCGAAACCTATCCCAATCTCATCGCTTTGAAAGCCGAGGGCGGGCGGGGGAAAAGCTACACCTACGCCGAGGTTGACCGCGCGGTCAGGCAACTGGCCGCCGGGCTGAGCGATGAGGTGTTTGACGATATTAAAGAAATCGGCCTCCTATCTGAAAACCGCCCCGAATGGCCTATCTGTTACCTGGCTATCCTGGCCGCCGGCAAGACGGTCCTGCCTATCGACGCCAACCTGAAAGTAAACGAAATCGACTATATTCTCGACCACTCCGGTCTGAAGCTGGTGTTCTGCTCGGCAAAATTCGAAAATATCTTAGCCGGGTTATCTTCGGACTTGGATATTTATTCTTTCGATGAGAAATCTCCCCATTATTTCAAACGTCTTTTCCGTGACGAATTCGATTTCAACGAAACCTGCCTGACCGGGCTCGACGGCGTCGCTTCTTTGATTTACACCTCCGGCACCACCGGTAACCCCAAGGCGGTGATTTTGACCCATGACAACCTGCTGGGCAATCTCGACAGCCTCAGGCACACCCTGCAATTCAGCGTTGACGACGTTTTCCTTTCGGTTTTGCCCCTGCACCATACGTTCGAGGCCATGTGCGGTTTTCTGGCGCCGATAACATCCGGCTCGTCGATTGTCTATGCCCGGACGCTCAAGTCGAAAGATATCTTCGATGACATCGCCGCCAACAAGGTCACTATCATGTGCGGGGTGCCGCTCCTGTTCGAAAAAATGTACCGCAATATCAAGCGCGGGGTTGAGGCTATCCCGGTGTTCAAGCGGCTTTTATTTCATTCGTCCTATATCGTGTCATCGCTGGCCTGGAAGCTAAAGTACCAAATGGGGCAAGCGCTGTTTAAAAAAGTGCGGGATAAAACCGGTCTGGGGACAATCCGCCTGTTTGCCTCCGGCGGCGCGCCGCTCCCGGCCGAAATCGCCCGCTTTTTCAACTATCTCGGTTTTTGTCTTATACAAGGTTACGGATTGAGCGAATGCTCGCCGGTCGTCTCGGTCAATATTCCCGGAGATATCGCTTTCGGCTCGGTTGGCCCGCCTTTGAAAAATCTCGAGGTAAAGATTATCGAGGAAAACGGGAACGGTATCGGAGAAATTGTGGTCCGTGGTCGCAGCACCACCCCCGGCTACCGGGACAATCCCGCCGAAACGGAAAAATTATACGAAGACAACTGGTTACGCACCGGGGACTTGGGCTATTTCAAGAACGGTAAAATCTGGATTACCGGCCGCCGCAAAAATCTTATCGTCTCGGCCGCCGGAAAAAATATCTATCCCGAGGAGCTCGAGGAAAAGCTGATGACCTCGGAATATGTCGCCGAAACAGTGGTGTTCGGTCGGATTAAGGACGGCAAGCAGGGAGAGGAGGTCAGGGCCATTATTATCCCCGACCTCGAGCAGTTCAGAACTGAGTTCAATATGCCGACCGACCAACCGGATATGCGTCAAATCCGCCAGGTAATCGGGGAACTGGTGGCCAACGTCAATAACGAAGTGGCCGCTTATAAGCGTATTGCGGGCTTCGAGGTGCAACTGGAGGAGTTGGAGAAGACCTCCACCAAGAAAGTCAAGCGGTTCCTGTACAATTAGTTCCCGAATATATTAAAAGTCTGTTGATTATTAAATTACGCCTTGACAAAAAAACGAATTGGTTTATTTTATAAGTACAATAAAGGTACGGTATAACCAATCTTTTAATTATGAGGGTTTTTATTTTAAGGGTTTGATAAATACTGCTACATCGTAGGCGGGGAGTTAACTTCTTTAGTTTTTTTACAACTATCATTCTTGTTTCAAGTTTTTACTGCTTTAAAAAAAAATTCAATATCATTACCGCAGGCGTTTTTGAGCATACCTCCTGTGCAGAAACAAACAAATAATCTCAGGGATGTATTGTTACCCTGGAGTAAATGAAAATACGGAGCAATTTCTGCGATATTCTCCGTGTTCGTGTATTTTTATGGCTTTGCCGGGCATTTACAGCATGGGGAGATTAAAACCAGTCATAGAAATTGGAAATGTTAATAGGTATATGCAATACGTTTAATACATAATGATATTTATAAATGTCAAGTTAGATGAAGAAAATATTTATTTTGGGTTATATGTTAAATATTTTAAAGGAGGAATTGAAGCAAAATGTACGCACTGTTAAGAAAAATGCTGATTTTATTGTTTGTGTTTGTTTTCTCAGCAGCAATCGGTTACAGCCAGGCCCCTCCGGACATCACTTTGAACAGTCCGGCCGACGGGGCTAGTACCGCCGAACATTATATGGATTTGAGCGCCACCGTTACCGGTGAAGGTCCCCTGAAAGTCTGGATATTCGGCGACCAGACCGCCGGGGTTGCGGATTTATTATATTTCGAGGACAACGTAACCAGCGGGGCTACAATAAATTATCACTGGTCGGGTTCGGTCTTGAATCAGGAACTCCCCTATACCATAGCGCTGTGGCATTTCGACGACAATGGCGGGACGGTGGTGAGCGATAAGTCCGTTTATGGCAACGACGGTAATTTGAACAACGGGCCGGCATGGGTTTCTAATGGGGCTTTCGGATATGCTCTCGATTTCGACGGCGACAATGACTACATGTCCGTTCCCGACAATACCAGTCTGGATATCAGCGCCTCGGGCGCCATAACGATGGAGGCCTGGGTATACCCACATACCATAAACTCAATATACAATACCATAATTGCCAAGCGGGCCATTAAAGGCTCGGCTACCAATTACCAGATGTCGCTGGATTCGACCACCGGGACTTTGATGTATTACGCCACCGGCGCTGGCGTTAACACAAGTACGGTGACCGTACCGACCAACGAATGGTCCTACGTAGCCGTCACTTTGGATATGGTTGACGGAAACATAATATTCTACTGCAACGGGGTGGCTGGCGACACCATAATTAACGGGGTAATCGGCGGTCCCAACGATGACAGCCTGTTTGTCGGGCTGGGTTACGATACGCTGTATTCTTTCGACGGGCTGATCGACGAAGTCCGCCTTACCAAGCGCGCCCTGACAGCCAAAGAAATAGCGGCCAATTACGAACTCCACGCCGGGGCCTATTACTGGCGGGTGGAGGCCGAGGATGCCTCGGCCAGGACCTCGGCTTCGGCTACCAGGTATTTCAACCAGGTGCCGCCGTCCCCGCCTGATTTAGTCAACCCTCCGGATGAATCCCTCTCCAACGACAACCTCCCGACTTTTGACTGGCGCGCCACCGCCGGCGCGGTGCGGTTTACTTTGCAGTATGCCGAGGATGAGGTTTTTTCGACCGGAGTCGTAACTGTTACGGATATTATGGATACCACTTATTCCGTGAGCGGGACGCTGGCCGATAATACCTATTACTGGCACGTCAAGGCTTTTAACAATGTCGGTGATTCCAGTGGCTTTCAAGCCGCCCCGTTCTCATTCACAATCGATACCGAGCCGCCACCGGTGCCGGAATTATCCGAGCCTGCCGAGGGCAGTTATACCAACGACAATACCCCGACCTTTTCCTGGAGCGCCACTGCCGGTTCGGGAGGTACATATCTTTTGGAGTATACCCAGGATCCCGCTTTCACCTGGGTTATAAGCGTGCCGGATTTGACCGGCTCCTTTTACACTCCGACCGGGACGCTGGACGACGGCTTGTGGTACTGGCAGGTGGAGGCGACCGATGAAGCCGGCAATCCCAGCGGTTTCCAGGCTGTGCCCGCGACTTTCACGGTCGATACCGAACCGCCGCCCGTGCCGGCGCTCTTGTTGCCGACCGAAGGATTTTTTACGAGCAACAATAAACCGGAATTGGTCTGGGAGTCCACGGCCGGAGAGGGGGGAAGTTACGACCTTCAATATTCCCCGGATGTAACTTTCACTACCGGAGTTGAAACTAATACCGGTTTAAGCGACACCTCATACAGCCTTACCACCAGCCTGAGCGATGGTCTCTGGTACTGGCGGGTGAGAGCGTTCGATTTTCTGGATAATGTCAGCGAATACCAAACCGTCCCGGGTTCTTTTACGGTCGATACCGAACTACCGGATAGTCCGGTAAGATATTTGCCGGTAAATTTGAGTTATATAGCAACTAA
>Ga0210003_1000472_pt1 | contig 36350 bp, 47 predicted proteins | sample LantaG_FD_182804 | JGI IMG/M metagenome (GOLD analysis project Ga0210003, IMG submission 182804) | Deep subsurface microbial communities from Baltic Sea to uncover new lineages of life (NeLLi) - Landsort_02402 metaG (SPAdes) (version 2) | ecosystem: Environmental > Aquatic > Marine > Oceanic >...
CCAATAATTGACGCTTTATCAAGCATCGACTCAAAGATTTCTGAATGGTACGATAAGGACTGTAGCCTCGATGTCAAGCGGAAACTAATCTCGAAGCTGAAGCCTGTTTTTGAAAGTTTATGGGGTGACAAGGGAGTGTGATAGTACAGCATCCATTCAATGGGCTATATATTCAACTGTATCAAGAAATTGAAAAATATTGAAAACCATGATCAGGCGTTCAAACTCAAGAAGCATATTGGTAATTTTACGTTATTAGTGCTTGGAGTTTATCCAGAAAGGGTGAGGCCCAATTTGAAAATGCCACCATTTAGTATGAATATGATTGAACTTATTGCTACCAATCATTTCTATTTAGCATCTAATCATGACGACCCCAGATCGCCCCTGTTCATTCGTTTATACGACAACTTTAGAAAAGTTCGACTGGCAGTCAATTTAATGAGTGAATATAATTTTTTCGAATTTCAAGAACAGTCAAATAGCTGGATTTTGTAGATAGTTTTCGATATGCCAAGGGTCAGTAGAAATGCTGGCCCTTTTTTGTTGTACAATTGGCGAAAAGGGGTTTTTTATGATTAGAAAGATTACATTGACTGGAGCTGACGACAGTACCGATATTGGCGACATGATTGATTTGTCGGAAAAATACCCAATCATAGAATGGGGCATTTTAGCTTCAAAAACCAGAATGGGGATGCCCAGATACCCAAATCAGATGTGGGTCAGTGCATTGTGTCGTGCCGCTAAAATTCACCATCTTTCAACGTCGCTACATATATGTGGTCGTTGGGTTCGAGATATCTCCCAAGGATACTGGGAACCGATCGCCTGCAACTTCACTCGTGATATGATTTCGTCATTTGATAGAATCCAAATCAATTTCGGACATCGCCCAATTGAGATAGACCTTGACTCTATGGCGGCGGGCATGTCGGATAAGCCAGTAGACTTCATAATTCCAGTCAATGGAAGTCCGAATGACCAGGTGTACTACAATTTGTCAAGGGTATATCAAAATGTAGCTCCTTTCTTCGACCCTTCTGGTGGACGAGGTAAAAGTCCTTCTGAATGGCCTCAAGCGTCCATGTTTGGCAATATTGGCTTATGTGGTTATGCCGGTGGTCTATCGGTGGACAACCTCGATCAGTCAATACCGTTAATTCTTAAGGCGGCAGGGTCTATGGACATATGGGTGGATGCAGAAAGTGACTTCAGAACAGAAGAAGATTTCTTTGACCTGAAACGAGCAGAAGAATTCGTTTCTAGAATATCTAAATTCTAATTTTCTTGTAGGTTTTTCTTGCATTTTCATGGAAATAACTGTATAACTCTATATAAAGACTTTATAGGAGATACGAAAAATGGAAGAAGTCTATTGGGAAGAAGAAGATGACGGCCTGACGGAAGAAGAGCTTCGTCAGATCCTAGACAATTATCAGAAGAAGATTGTTGTGGAAAATTTGTGTGGTCCCGGCCTTTCGATGGTCATCCACCTTGTGGTGCTAACTATGATGTTCGTCTACCTTGTCACTAAGCCAAGGCTAATTCAACCAGATATCGAAGTTACAGTAACTGAGATTGAAACAGTTGAACTTGAGAAAGAAGTAATTGAAGAGATCAATGAGGTTGAAGAAGAAGTTGCTGATGAAGAGGCACCGTCGAACGAGCCGACTGAAGCTCCAGCCGATGCTATTGGTGCTGAAGATAGTTTAGTCGATGTAAGCGATGATGCTCCCATGACCGATGATGATGTCGATGCCGACGAATTATTGGATGTTGTTCGCACTGATAGTCCATTAAAATTCTCTGGTCCTTTGGGTGGACGTAGTGCTGCAGGTCGTAAACGCATGGTCAAAAAGTTTGGCGGAACTCCTGGAGGACAGAAAGCGGTCAACAGGGCTCTTCGTTGGCTTGCCAGCGTACAAAATGAGAATGGCTCATGGGGCAATGGCAATACCCAATCAGCCCATACTGGTTTGGCACTTCTGGTTTTCTTGGCTCATGGTGAGACCCCATTGTCTGAACAGTATGGCCGAACCGTACAGAATGCTATGCGTTGGTTGGCTAATTATGCTAATGACCCTGGCTTATCCAAGAAGGTTATGAGAAGACCTCATGGATATGCCCATGGCATCGCAACATATGCTATTAGCGAATCATATGCAATGACCAAAATACCATTCTTGCAGACAGCTATGGAGAATTCCGTTGCATGCGTTATTGATGGTCAGCAGACCAATGGTGGATTTGACTATGGTTATTCTAAAGGACCACGTTGGGACATGTCGGTATCTGGCTGGAACTTCCAGGCGTTGAAGGCTGCTAGGGTGGCTGGGTCTACCAATGAAAAGTTGAAGGATGCTATCAAGAAGTCGATTAAGTTCTGTCGTGTTACTGGATATTATCGCACTGGGTCTGCTGGAAGTGGATTTGGGTATGCGAATGATAAGGGTGGAAAAGCCAATAGTGCTAAAGCCAATATGACAGGCGTTGGCACTGTTGCCCTGCAGCTTCTTGGGGCAGGTAAAATCAGTGAAGTTAAAAACGCACTTGAAACCATTCATGACAAACGTTTTGAAAAGTATAAGGAAGTGTTTGATAAACCAGGTAATTGGAATAAGACTGGCGGAGATTGTCTTTATGGTTGGTATTATGACACTCAAGCGGTATTCAATTCACAGTCTGACGGGTCTGGAAAGGCAAAGTGGAGAGCTTGGCATGGAGTTTTCGAGAAGGTCTTAATTCGTGCCCAGAACATCGAAGGATACTGGGAGACTGATGGACAGCATGGAATTGGTAAATCAGACATTCCTGGCCGCGTTCTAGCGACTTGTTTGGCGGCATTGCAGCTGGAGGTATACTACCGCTACCTTCCAACATTCAATATCAAGAAGATGGACGCTGCTGCCGATAAGGATCTTGCCGCAGGAGACATCGACAATGTCGGTGCTGCTGAAAATGGTGGATTGATTATCGAGATTGACTAGGATTGTTGGTCATTTTGACAGTAGTATGTATGCGTTAATTCAATACATACGGAGACTAACGAAATGGCCAACGATACAGACCGACAGACTCTTACCGACCAGATGTCTGCTGCTTTGCAGACAGTCAAGGATGTCGCCGATCAGGGGACTGCCATAGACCTTAAGTTTCAGCTTCAGGTTGGGCGTTGTACAATTGATCTTGCAGATGTTAATCCGGATGAACTACAGGCGTTCCTGAATAAGGAATTTGAACCTACACCGTAATCTGGACGGAGCAAGATAATGGAACACAGGATGTTAATTCCCTTGGCTGAATTGGTTAAGGACAAGAGAGTTATCATCATTGGTCCAGGAGCTACTGTAAAAGATGATTGCAGTAGCATTGATGTTGATTCATATGACCTTGTATGCCGACTTAATGTCCATTGGCGTCTTCATGATGGCGATCATAAAGTGTTGGGAAAAAGAACCGACATAATCTATCACTGCCTGAATGAGAACCAATACACTTCCGCCGACCTCAAGTTCTGGATGGACAATAACATAAAGATGGTATCTCGTGCAGACATTGATTATCTTGGGCCAGTTCGTAAGGTGGTTACTTTCATCAAGCGTAATGAGAATGTGAAATATGTCCCTGAAATTGTTCCCTATGAGTTCTACCTTGATTACAAGACAAAGCTTGGTTGCAATCCCAGTACTGGCACATTAGCCATCTTTCACTTATTGTCGATGCCATTGAAAAGTCTGTCGGTAGCAGGATTCGATTTTTACCAATCTTTGTATCTCTATCGAACTGACGATAAGTTTCTCTCCATAGTCCATAAAATGGACCATAATCCAAAGAAACAATTGGAGTCGTTCAAGAGGGAAATAGCAGGATTCGATAAGTTCATTCCCATCGGAGCATTGGAAAAACTGTTAAATTAGGACCTTAAAATGAACGGTGAAGAATTTAAAAATATGGTTGACGGAAAGAATGTCGTCATAGTAGGTCCGGCAGGAAGTATTCATGGGAGTAAGCAGGGAGATGCGATAGAAGGGTTTGATATCATCATGCGATTCAATCGGGCCGTTCCAGTTCCAGTCGAAGCTCATCCAGATGTGGGTAAGAGAACTGATATACTTTGCAATTGCCTTGAACCAAGCCCGATCGGTGGAGGGAAGCCTCAACCTCAAATATGGAAAGATAATGGGGTTAAGCTGATATTGTCTCCATACCCTTCTGAGTTGTCATACATTAAAAAGAATTTCGATCTATTTAAGGCCGCGAACAATGGGATAATGGATTATCATTGTACAGACTTGGAGTTCTTCAAGGGTATTGAAGAGCAGGTTAAAACCAGACCCAATTCGGGAATTTTAGGGATTATGTACATGCTTAAATTCAACATTCAAAAAGTCTACGTCACCGGATTCACTTTTTGTCGAGATGGTTATCGTCCAGGGTACAAGCCTGGTATTGGTGTTGAAATGTATCGTAAGCTTGCCAATCAATATACGCATCGACAGGCACCGCAAGAAGAATATTTTCGTCAGGTATATCAAAAAGATGGTAGAATAGAAGTAGATAAACCACTAGAAGATATTTTGGGAGCACGTCCATGAACACCGTTATAATGATTCCCGCCAGAGGCGGAAGTAAACGCGTACCTAAGAAAAACGTCCGACTACTTAGTGGGAAGGCCATGATCAGCTATGTCATCGATGTGGTTAAGGACATTGGCATCCCTGTTTATGTCAATTCTGATTGCGAAGATATTTTGGATCTAGCCCAAGAAATGGGTGTTAACATTTATCGTCGGCCCGAAGAGTTTGCATCCGACAGCTCCACCAATGACCAGTTTGCACTTGATTTTATGAACAATGTCGAATGCGACTATCTTTTGCAGGTTCTTCCAACTTCTCCTTTCATCACCAAGGAAGAGATTCTGGCATTTGCCGAAAAACTTCAGACGGTCGATACGCTCGTGTCGGTTAAGGAAGAACAGATAGGGTGCGTACTTAATGACGAGCCATTGAATTTTAGTAAGACCAAACAGAATCCGCCATCGCAGGAGATGACTCCTGTAAAGGTTTATGCCACTACTCTTATGGGATGGAAGTCTGACGTCTTCAAGAAAAACATGGAAGAACTCGGATGTGGGTATCATGGTGGTAATGGAAAGACTGAATACTTCACACTCAATGGATGGTCCACAGTAGATATCGACCATGAAGAAGATTTTCGACTAGCCGAGACTATTGCCCAGTTCATTCCATTTGAAGATAGGTACAAAGCCTTCTACTATGAAAAGGGCACCTACACCGACTATATCGTACCAAGAGTCCTTAAGGACGACGGAATCAATGATGGATGCCTTACTGAAGAGAATCAGCCCGTCACTAATGTCGTCAAGCTTATGTCCGCCATGCCGCATGACAAGTCGTGGTACCACACTCTGGTTAATACTGAGAACAATTCATGCACTGTCGTCAACCAGATGCCTGGAGAAGGAAATCGTCGCCATTATCACGCCAAGTGGAACGAATGGTGGTACATCCTTCGAGGTAAATGGATATTCGAGATCGAAGGTACTAAGCATGAGGTCAAACATGGTGACTTAGTATTTATTGAAAAGGGTAACAAGCATTGTATTACCGCCATAGGTACCGAAATTGCTAGTAGGTTGGCCGTATCGAGGTATGATGTTGAGCACATCTATGGGGAGAAGCCAAAAAGATGCGAATAGATTTTGCTAGCAAGAGGGTTCTGGTTACTGGAGGAACTCGAGGGATTGGTAAGAAACTTGTCGAAGACTTCCGTAATATGCATGCTAATGTGTATTTTACCGGACGTCAGGATTGCGACGATGAGAACTACCTTAAGTGTAACTTCAACGACAGATTTGAATTCGAGAAGTTCATTAGTAAGGTGGAAGAAGTTGGATTCGACATTTTGGTCAATAACGCCGGCACCAACAAAATAGGTCCAGTTGAAGATTATGATCCTAAAGACTATGAACGGATATTGGAATTAAATCTCACTTCATGCTTTCGACTTATGCAGGCCGTAATCCCTTACATGAAATCTAAGAAGTATGGCAGGATCGTCAACATCACATCTATATCTAGTGAAATCAGTATGCCACTTCGTTCAGCTTATTGTTCTAGTAAATTTGGGTTATTAGGACTGACTAAAGCAAGTGCTGTTGAATTGGCAAAGGATGGGATTCTTGTGAATGCTGTTGGACCTGGTGTAACTGAGACTGAATTGACAGTTGATGTCCTTGGTCGCAAGAAAATGGACGAGATTGCGTCTAATGTGCCAATGGGGCGCCTAGGAAAGGTGGAAGATGTGTCGAATGCCGTGATGTTTATGGCAAGTGAGTTTAACTCATATATGGTGGGCCAGAACATCATTGTAGATGGAGGGTATACCTGTGTTTGATTTCTATGTTAAATCGCATGTTGGCATGTATCATGTATTGTCCGTTAATGATATTCCATCCGTTTATATTGAAGACAATGTATTCGTCGTCATCGATCGCAAGGTTAACGATTTGTATTATAATTTTGAAACGGATAATCCCCATTGTTTAGCTATAGATGCAAATGAGGAAGTAAAGACATTGGATGGCGTCTGCAAGGTCATCGAATTTCTTACATCTAATGGATTCAAGAAAAATAGCACTTTATGGGCAATTGGAGGTGGCGTAATTCAAGATGTCGTCTCTTTTGCCGCATCAATACTGTATCGTGGAGTTAGCTGGTTTTTTGTTCCTACGACGTTGTTGTCCCAGTGTGATAGCTGTATCGGAAGCAAGACTTCTATCAACCACAATGGGGCAAAGAACATATTGGGTGGGTTCCATCCTCCAAGCAACATTTTCATATGTAGGAAATTCCTTAATACCCTTCCCCGTGAAGAGATCCTTTCTGGAGTCGGTGAGATGTTGCACTACTTCCTGCTTAATGATGATCTTGAACTGGCCATGGAGATGGCGACTGACGACGATCTTTTGGATAATTTAGATAAGTATATCGACAAAAGCCTGTCAATTAAGTGCAAGATGATAGAGCGTGATGAATTTGACAAAGGACCGAGGAATGTGTTCAATTATGGTCATACATTCGGTCATGCGATAGAAATCGTCAGCAACTATGCAATAAATCATGGCCAGGCGGTAACTTTGGGCATGATGATAGCCAATTTCATTTCCCTAAGTAGGGGAGTAATTAACAAAGAAAAGTATTATCGACTACAAACAATACTGTCGACAATTATGGTTGACTTTAAGATTGACGACATGGATGCCTATATGGCAGTTTTGGCTAAAGACAAGAAGAATGTAGGAAGTGACCTTACTTGTATATTGATTCATGATGGTATGTTCGGATGCAAGACGAATGTTTCATATGAAGAAGTTAGAAAGGCGGTTCAGGAGATTTTGGGGAGATGAATATTGGGATAATAGGGTATGGCAATATAGGGCAAATAAGGCATCAAAAGGCTTTAGAAATATTCCCCGATGCCAAGTTTATGGCGTATGATCCATACATAGTAGATTCTCCCAGGGTGGAAATATTCCCCAGTGCTGAAGCTGTCATTACCAAATCTGATTGTGTCTTCATATGCACTCCCAATTATCTCAATGCAAAACACACTATCCAAAGCCTCCGTTTGGGCAAGCATGTTTTTTGCGAAAAGCCTCCAGCCCTAAATTATGACGAATTACTTGAGGTTGAGGACGAATATTCTCGACATCCTGACCTAAATCTGATTTATGGATTCAATCATCGTCAATACGACAGCATTCAAATGATGAAGGCTCTTATTGATTCCAATGATACGGGTAAGGTGCTGTGGATGCGGGGTAGATACGGTAAGGCCATTGGAAATCCCAATAATTCTGGTTGGAGGTCAGATCCGGCGAAGTCTGGGGGTGGGATTCTACTCGACCAAGGCATTCACATGTTGGATCTAATGATCTACTTTGGTGGTCCGTTTGACGAAGTGAATGCAATTGTCACTAATAACTTATGGAATGTCGAAGGGATCGAAGACAATGCGTTTGTTATCTTGCAGAACAATAAAGACAAGGTTTCAGCTTCGCTTCATTCAACCATGATAGAATGGCGATATGTATTCTCGCTTGAAGTGTTGATGGAGAGTGGTTACTTGGCATTGAATGGCCTTAAAACACCTTCTGGATCATATGGCAAGGAGGTTTTGACTATTTGTGATGATAAACGACGTAGTGCTGGTCGTTCCGAGTCAACAATAATCGAATTCAAAAATAACAATACATGGGAGAAAGAAGTATCTGGCTTCTTTGACGGAGTCATGGGGACGCCAAAAACAAATCTCCCAGATGCACTTGAAGTCATGAAAACTATCAAGGAGGCGTATCGTGGAAAAAGATAGGGATTTTTTGATCAGTCGAATCAATGTTTCAATATCGAAGTTGACAGGACTGGATTACGATAAGGCTGTTGATTTCGCTTCTCATGTACGGAATCTAAAGCGTACTGGCAATAAGATTATCTTCATTGGCAATGGGGCCAGCAACACAATTGCCAATCATGCTTCTTTGGATTACATGAGCCAAACTGGAGTCCAGACATTGTCGGTAAATGACCCCGCCATCTTAACTGCCTTTTCGAACGACTTCGGATATGAAGGTGCTTTGAAAAGATACTGTCAGATGATGTTCAATCCAGGCGACATGCTGGTTGCCATCAGTTCTAGCGGGAATTCTCCGAATGTAGTTAATGCAGCCGAATATGCAAAGGGTCTTGGTAACGTAGTGGCCTTTACTGGGTTTGATAAGAAAAATGCACTTAACGACATCGCCGACCAAAGTTTCTGGGTTGATAGTGATCTCTATAATGTCGTTGAAAGCATTCATAATTTATGGCTGGCCATGGTTTGTGACCTGTTGGCATCATGGATGGGCGATAAGGTCGGAACACACGGAATTGAGTTCAATGAAAGTTGAAGTTTCCACTGGTGAGTTGGTAGATAAGTATTCTATTCTGCAGATCAAGCGACAAAGAATCGTCAATGACGGTAAATTAGCCGCCATTATGGCGGAGATTAACTCTCTTCAGAAGTCTTTCGATTCTATCTATGATTCTATTGAGAATGAATACTATGAATTGACACTGATAAATGACGAGTTGTGGGATGTCATAGACCACTGTGACGAGCTTTATTTCGCCAATCGAAATGAAGAGCAGCAGGAGGCTTTCGTACGTCTTGCAGAACGTACTATTGAGCTAAACAATAGACGTTTTAGAATCAAGTCTGCCATTAATGACATAACTTCTTCAAAAATCGTGGAAGTGAAGTCACACCTGTCGTAATTAACAACATGAATTCTTTATCGCCTTTTTTGTGCCAACTGCCTTGTATCAGACTGTTTTTATGTTAACTTAAAGACTAAGAACATGGAGTTTGAGAATGAAACAGGTAGAAGGCGATATATGGGAACTGTGGAGCACCGGAAATTGGATCGGCGTCACGACCAACGGTTGCATTCGTAAAGACGGATTAGCTGTCATGGGTCGAGGCATCGCAAAAGATGCTGCAGACAGATTTCCTAAGCTGCCCCAACAGCTTGCATGGAAGCTTAAGAATTATGGCAACCATGTGTTCTTCTTCCTACCATATAGGATATTTACATTCCCAACCAAGAATGACTGGAAAGACCCTAGCGACTTGTCGTTGATTCGGCAAAGCTGCGAAGAGTTGCGGATGATTTCCGCAGGAAGGGTTTTCCTTCCAAGACCGGGATGTTCGAATGGGAAGTTAGCTTGGGATGAGGTGGAGCCGATTCTTTCGGAAGTATTGGCAGAAGACTGGTTCACAGTCGTATCTCTTCCATAAACAATTTCTACCTCGGGGTCAAGAACTGAGGAAGAAAGAGAACGAGAAAGTTATGAAGCTAAAGATTGCAAGCGAAAATGACGCGATCGCCAAGGTTAGGAGACAACCTGGTGAATTGGACGTGGTATCAATCCGCGACCCTGGTCATGCAATTGATTTTCGGGATGAATGTCAAGATTTGCTTGTGCTTGAATTTCATGACGCCTGTCATGACAACGGAAGATTTAGAGCGGACGTAACTGTGCCCTCGAGGAAGCATGTATCAGAAGCGATTGAATGGTGCCGAGAGAGAGAATCGGTATTGTTTCATTGTGCTGGCGGAGTTTCCAGAAGTTCTGCATTGGCAGTTGTGGTCGCATGTGCAAATGGCATGCCTGCCGCTGAAGCTTTTAGCACCGTCCTAAATCCGATGTTGCATTTTCCGAATCCGATTATAATCGGCCTAGGAGCTGAGATACTGGGTATGCCCGAAATCGTCGAGGAAGCGAAGAAATTCGAAGAATCTGCGGTTCGGGTGTTCTCGGATCCAGAGGATTAATAGACCATTCTTTCCGTACTCTTACTGACATTGATGATATTGAACATGATATCGTTGTAAAATAGATGTCAAACACAAACAAGAGACGGACCAATGACTTTTTGCAATATAAGAAGGCTTCTGAAGAATGGCAGTGTTTCAGAGGCTGATGCCCTTATGAGCGTTACCAACCCCGAAGATCTACCACTTTGCCAAATCGTTGGAGTTCTTGCGGCAACAGCACTATTTTCCGACGTACTTGAAAGTCGTGCAGAATTCAAATCTTCTTCTTTGGCAGTTTTGGAATCCTCTGGGTGCGATATGGTTGACTTACTTAAGGAACTTGAGGGGATAGAAAATGTTTGAATTGATCATCCTATATTTATATATGGGAGCGATTTTAGCTTGCGGACAGGCAGAACAAGTGATGTGGATTTATAACGACGTCAAATCCATTAGTAATTTTGCCGACAAGTTTTTCTTGCGTCTTGGGTATATCCTTTTACTGTGGCCGTATATGTCGGCCATCACCTATTATGAATATTATCAATATATCAAGGGAAACGAAAGTGAGTAGTATAAATTATTTGCCTGCCCCCACATTCGAAGTCGTGATGGGTCACACTCCAGAATGCGACAAAATGGACCAGACAGTCGGCTGGATCGCAGATAATCGTGACATGCTAGAAAAATTTATTGAGTTTGCCTCCAATAAATATGATGCAGTCGGGCTTGCAGCTAATCAAGTTTCTTTCAATGATGAAAGGTTGACCGATCGTTTTTTCGCAATGGAATGCGATGGGAATTGGATTTTGGTTATTAATCCTACCATTGACGTATATGGTGGTGAAAGGAATGAATGTAAGGAAGGTTGTCTAAGCTTCCCAGGATGTACATTGTCGGCGATCCGCAATACTTCCATCGAGGTTAGCTACTGGACAATTAATGGTGACCATGTCAAGGGACAAAAGCTCAAACGGTTTAATGCCCAGATCTTTCAGCATGAGATTGATCACCTTAATGGGGTTGAGGAAAAAATCGTAAGCAATGACCATTTCACCTATCGGAGGGTGGATAAAAAGGTCGGTAGAAATGAGCCATGCCCATGTGGTAGTGGTAAGAAGTACAAGAAATGCTGTGGATAGCAGCAGGAGGCCTATGATGGCTGAACTGAGACTGGACGACGAACCAGTAAAGATGGGTAGGCTATTGAGGGTATATAATGCCCTAAGGAAGAAGTTCTCCAATGCCAATCGTCTGTATTATGCCGTATGGGTAGAAGATGCCGACGGCGGCAATGAAAGATGCCTACTTTTTACCAAGAATGAATTGGATAAGGCTGAGCATAGGGCCGCTAAGAATCCAGAGGATATTCCACAAAGATCAGTCCTTACAGACTTGTTGGATTAGCAGGATATTCCCCCCTTCATAAGGTATTAGAGATTAACGAACGTAGCGACATAGAATAGGAAAATAGTGTCTTCTTCGAAAGTATTTTGAACCTTAATCGAAAGGGGGGTTCCAATGAAGGAGGCCAACATTTCAGAATGCCTGCAGTGCAGGTGTCCAAGTAAAGAAATGTATTTGCTTATGGCTAAATCCTGTAGATGGAATTTTGGCGAATATGATGAGTTGATACGTATTGGCTTCGACCATTCCGAACTCCATACCGAATTCTATGACGATATCCAGATTTTGTTGGCTTGTAAGGACCATACTGGACTAGTGGCATTTCGTGGCGGACATATGATGCCTCGATCGATGTGCGACATGGATCACTTCCTAATGCCCTTTGAGAATGTTGATCCAGGATCCAAGGTTCATTCATTCTTTCTTCGCGGATACAACATCTATCGCCAACGTCTGTATAAATTTTGCTCCGACAACCGTATTGACACCTTGTATTGCGTTGGACATTCATTTGGTGGTTGTGTAGCCCAGATGGCTGCTGTAGACATGGGTAGTGATATAGACACTATTTGCATTACATTCGGATCACCAAAGGTTGGCGATAGGTGGTTTGCCAGATTGTTTAATGAAAAAGTTGATGAATACATACGATATGTTGTTTGTGACGATCCCATTCCAGAGTTCCCACTTGACAAGGATTACGTGCATGCAGGAGAAGCCACAGTTATAGGACCTCAACTATGGCGTCTTAAAGTGCTGAGAAAAAGAATAACATATGCGATCAAGAAGATTATTTTCGGAACTCCGCAAAAGAATTTCTATTGCGAACTACTTAAAGATGACGACATTATGGATCAGCATGATATCGTAATGTACTTAGTCGGGATAAAAGAATTTCTCCAGATACCTTGAATGTCATCACTCGTGTCATATATTCGTTCGTAGCACATTGAAAGAGAGATACAATGCGTGTAGTTAGCTTATTCGATGGCATATCAGGTGCCATGCTGGCACTTGATAACATCGGACTTACAGTCGATAAGTATTTTGCCAGTGAGATAGACGAGAAGTCCGTTTCCATATCCAAAAAGAACTGGGGCAATCGTATCACCCATATTGGTGACGTCTGTTCTGTTCACCCATCTGACTTGGGAGATGTTGACCTTCTCATTGGCGGCTCACCATGTACCAATTTAAGCATTGCCGGCGACGGTAGCGGATTGGAAGGTAAGGACTCCAGCTTGTTCTTTGAATATGTGCGAATATTACAGGCCTGCAATCCTAAGTATTTTCTTCTCGAAAATGTCAATTCCATGCGTAATGACGATCGTGCCGCTATGTCAGCCTATCTAGGGTCTATCCGTTGTGGCAGGATGATCATGATTGACTCATCATGTTTGACAGCCCAGTGCCGCAAGAGATTGTATTGGACCAACATCCCATTTCGTGGAATACCGACGAATATCGGCATACAAATAAAAGATGTTCTTGAGCAGGATGTTGACTCAAGCCTTTTCCTGAACACAAGCCAGACGATCACTCCCACTAAGAATTATCTATTGAAGCAATGGAACAATCTGGATAGGATGGTCAAGATATTTGACATTGGATCTGGAAGGCAAGGAGAAAGGATATATTCGATATATGGCAAGAGTGTCAACCTAACATCCAGTGGGGGTGGACCAGGCGGTAAGACTGGGATGTACATGGTGGATGGATATAACGGGCCACATGACAAAGACAGTGTGATGCCAAATTGTAGAAGACTAACTCCTGTAGAAGCTGAAAGGCTTCAAGGAATACGGGACAATTACACGTCTTTTTATGAAGACGGGCGAAAAATGGCTGCATCCCACCGATACAAGATGCTTGGCAATGGATTTACAATACCCGTCGTCATGCGTCTTTTGTCGCCGTTGCGGGAACTAGTGTAGGTAGGTTAATTAAACTCCTTATAGCACTACTGTCTTCGCCTTCATACCCATCCAGATAAACAGCCAATTTATGTGGCAGCTTGTAGGTTGGGCGCCATCTTCCATATAGGTCGGCGGCTTTGACGATACCGAATATTTCAATGGACATACTTCCAGTGGTACATAAGATGATTGTCTCATCGGTAGGACATGAAACTATTGGATCGTCTTTGGCGGCCATCCAGCTACAGGCATATAGCATGCTACAGGTCTTGACCGTCACCTTATTGTTCATGTCGCATTCATGCCCAAAGGTATTGTTGTCGTACTTGTCGAGATCGATCGAAAACCTGTCAGTCTGATTTTCGATATCAAGTATGGGGCCGCAGGCATAAATTGCAATTTCAGCCAATTTGCCGTATACTTCTTCTTTGATACGGTGACTTCCGGAGTCGTCATTGATTTGATCTCTCCTTTCCCTCATCATCCTGATGTTTCTAGCCCATACTCCAACCCAGTATATCATCTTAGGTGAAAATTTGCAGATAATTCGTCCATCTTCAATAAAACATCCAGTGCGTTCAATATTCCCACCTGCGATAATTCGTCGGCAGTCTTCTGCTCGTTTCATGATGTTTACGCAAGCTTTGTGGAATAGCAACCCTATGTCTTCAATAGCTTGGATACGTTCAAATATCTGTATGTCGGTAATTTTTTCATGTTGTGGCATAGTATTTTCCCCTTCGTTTGTCGTAATATATGACGAAATAAATGGAAATCAATTGATTTCCTACTCATTGATTGTATCTTAAGTTGTATTGTAGAGACGATGGAGACTGCATAATGTCATCTAGTAAAATTGCAATCATAAGCGATGTACACGGCAATTTGGAAGCACTTGAATCCATTCTTGCAGATGCTGGAGAAGTTGATGGCATATGGTGTCTTGGTGATATCGTTGGATATGGTGCCAACCCGATTGAATGCCTTAAGATCTTGATGGGTCTCGATAATCTAGTATGTGTTAAGGGAAACCATGATGCGACTGCATATGGATGGGAAATCAAGATGAACAATCAAGCAAGGGCTGCAATTATATGGACTCGGCAGCAATTGAATGACAATTATCTGAACTGGATGCATGGGTTGCCTTTAGTAGAATATCCATGCGATAATACGGTAATGGTTCACTCAACTCTTGGATCACCCCATCTATTCGAGTACTTTCTCATGCAATATGATATGCAACAGCATTTCGCACATCAGGTTGAAGATGGCAGCGACATTTGCTTCGTTGGACACTCACATGTTCCATGTGGTATAATATACAATAAGGATAATGGAGATATGTTATCTGTGCCAGAATTTCATGACGGGCTTGAAGTCTCCACCCTGTCGGGGCACACCTACACCTTCAATCCTGGTGGTGCAGGTCAGCCTCGAGGAATAGATGATTGGAGAGCCCCATATATCATGGCTACGATGGAAGACAATAAAGTCGTTTCGGTTCAAATGAAAAGGGTTGAATATGATGTCTTCAAAGCTCGTACCAAGATAATAGATGCTGGGCTTCCAGAGGAAATAGGTAATCGTTTATTGAAGAATTGGACAGGGACCAATTAAAAGGCTCTAAATCCAAGGGAGAGAAAGCAAAAATGGAAAGGAAAGAATTATCTATCGAACTGTGCCCCTGCAAGAAGTTCAAGTGGCATAAAAAGGATGAGCAGTGCAAAGGCTGCGAAGAGATCGAAGCAAAGCTTAAGGATTTCGAACAGTCCGTTGTAAAGAATACGATCACTAAAGTTTATCAAAAAATTGATGGTCTAGAAATTAAGGCTGGATTCGGTGATTGGCTAAAGTCGCTGTTCCGTGGTCCGGCATCATATGCCAGTGATCTTGTTGCAACAATATGCGATAAGATATACGAGGTATCTCGGGAGGAAAAGTAAGTGTCTATTCTCAAACAGGTTTCTATAAACGCATCCAACATCCAAACGATCAAAACTGGCGAGGAAATTCAAAAGGCAGAGATCCCGGATGGATGGGAAAGCATCATGGGACAAAACTGGATGCTTTCATTGGACCCAGACTTGTTTGCTGACATGGATGACGAGCAGAAGAATGAGTTCATGGAAACGATGACCACCTTCTTCGAATCGACAATTACTGGCGAATAGTCAATTGGAATGAAAGATATCCACTTTTTTCCCGTATGACTACTTGAAAATGCAGGGTAATGTGGTATATTCATAGTATACCAAGAAACAAAAGTATACAGGAATTTTTACAATGATGATTATGTCTATCAGCTCAATCTGTGTGAGTGTCTCCTCATGGAGTCGTCGCGGGGCTGTTGGCTAATCAGAATTGGTCGATATCGAAGCCCCGGGATTATTTCCGGGGCTTTTTTTTGTTCTTTGACAAATGAATAGTAAAAATGATAGGGGTGTAGCTCAGTCAGGTAGAGCACCACGCTGATATCGTGTTGGTCGGCGGTTCAAATCCGTTCACCCCTACCAAATGATCTTTGACAATTTACGCATATGGAAGTGTAAGCATAATTGGTATTGCCGCGGTTTTGAAAACCGTCTCTCCCTTAGTTGGGGGTAAGAGTTCGAATCTCTTCACTTCCGCCAAATAGAAAGATGGCTGAGTGGCTTAAAGCACGTCCCTGCTAAGGACGAGGTCGATGTAAGTCGATCCGCGGGTTCAAATCCCGCTCTTTCTACTAATCAGGAGAGTAATCTGGGACGGCTCCCAGCCCTGTTTCGAAAACAGGTGGATCCATCGGATTCCAGATCGACACTGGTACTCTCCTCCATACATGGGAAGGTGACTGCAAGGATAAAGGTCGCCAGACGGTTGTCAGATGGTGTTTGTGAGCTAGCTAGCGACATCGGCTTCAGGTTCAATTCCTGTCCTTCCCGTCTTTTTTGGAGAGTTGCCCCGAATGGTAAGGGAACAGTTTGCTAAACTGTCGTCGTTAAATCGGCATGCAGGTTCAACTCCTGTACTCTCCACCAAACCACCAGTCGTATAACTAAGAAAAGGAAAAGAAGATGAAAGAAACTCCCAAAACATTGTTTCCATGGGCCAAGAAGATCGACATTTCAATGGAGAAGTATCGTTCCTACAGGTTTCCAGGTGGAGATATTGTTCAGGTCGATTCTCCCCAGTTCCTGATCGTGTCTGACAATGGTCACCGGATTGCGGATGCATCTGGAATTTCACACTACATCCCGTATAAGTGGATTGAATTGACATGGGAAAATCGCGATGAGAATGATGAGAAGTTTTTCTGCACCCGAGGCGAGGAAGAGAAAAATAAGCTGATTCAAGAGTGATGAATTTCGTTCTGGTGGTAAATCCACCAGAACAATATGCCGTGTATCCCAATTGGCTAGGGCTCGGTCTGCAAAATCGAGGTTGGTCGGTTCGATTCCGACACACGGCTCCAAATTCAAGTCGAGGTGTAGAGTCAATTACCCCTAGGCTAAAGACCTAGGGGCTTGTAATGTCAGAGGCACAAAACGTTTGGCTGATTGACGTCAGCCTGCCCGTTCAGTCCATAATATCCATCTAGTGGAATTACAAACGAAACAGGGAGTTTAACCTTATTTGCATATCTATTTGCTATATTAATAGAAGCATTAAGGTCTGCATCAAATACTTTATTATCTGATGTGTAATATCGACATCCTTTTCTAACACCTCTTTCGATTTCCCTATAGTCATCTTTTGAGGTATATGCAGGATTAACAGTTTCCACTCTTTTTCCTAGAGCTTGTGCCTTATATGTGAGTATTTGTCTAAACATAAAATATGGGACTTGCGATTGCCTATTGTTGAACTTCTTGCCACGGTTTTTACTTTTTATTTTTGATAAGTCTTCTACAACAATAGTGTTTGCATCGGTTTCTAAAACCTTATTCGCAACATGGTGGATATAGTTCTTTGACAGGTTTTGTTCATGTCTTCTTACTTTTTTGAGATGTTTTCTGGAAGAGTTCCCTTTTTTGTTATTATGTATTGCTTTCTTTTTAGAACTGTTTAAACATCTCTTTAAATATCTTGCTTTCCTTCTTTGTTTAAGGTATTCTTTATCTATAATAATAATACCTTCAGAAGTTATTGCAGTTCTTTTTATTCCTAAATCAACTCCAATACAGTGGTTATCCATTAAAGGCATAACAGGATTATTAAATGTAACTGCAAGCCAAACTTCATTGTTACGTACAAAGATTAATGGGTCGCAAATAGGATATTTGCTAGCCATTTCAGTAAATTTAGGATATGGACTAAAAGTACACATTGCTTTTTTACCATTTGTTGTTATTTTTATACTATTCCCTTTAATGGTATAAAGTCTTTTATCTAATCTAATAGAGTAATTCTTTTTAACTGGAGCTTTTGTTATCTTTTGCTTATTTGATTTTATCGTTTTAAAAGTTGAGACAATATCTTCTCGTGCTCTGATAATTATTTGAGAAGGAGATTCAGGGAATAGTTTTCTACATTTGTGGTATGTTTTTTCATGTAGTAATTTCCCAGATAATTTAAGTTGAGTACTAAAAACATATTCTGAAAGGTGATTCCAGATATCTTGATGTATTTTGAAAGTCTCAAGAAGCCTATTTTTATCTTCTTGATTTTCAAAATTAAGTTTTACATTATATGTTTTCATACTATGTCATTCCTAATTAATTGAAAAATCCCTTTAATTATTTTAAATTAATTTACATCTTGACCTCTAGAGGGTTTAATGTATAATAACTTTAACCATTAAATAAGGAGAGAAGTGGATGTTAAGTGAGGTAACTGATTAAACTAACTCGCTTTCCTCCCCGACGCTAAAGACATCGGGGTTTCCCACTCGCATATAATGAAAGTGAAGAAACTTCAGGACGGCGAGACAATCATATCTCGTGAACCTGGGAATTCGATGACCCCAAAACTGAAATCTAGGCAACCGGTTAAATTGGAACCGTGCGGCTGGGAAGATGTCGAAGTTGGAGATATCGTATTTTGCAAGGTGCGTGGCAATCATTATACGCATCTGGTAAAAGGCACCAATGAAAAGAAAGGTTGTTTAATCGGTAACAACCATGGCCATGATAATGGATGGACGAAAAACGTCTACGGCAAAGTGGTCGAAATATTACCGATGGGATATAAGGAAAAATGAGTTTATGGAAATGCCGTAAGTGCAAGTGTCTGAATAGTCAAATGTATAACGTCTGTGCAAACTGCGGTGATACGCAACAGGGCCGTGGCGGATTATTCATATTTTTCCTTATCTCTGGAATCGGTGCGGCATTTGTCGCTTGGAAATACTTTATGGGAGTGTAGCTCAGTTGGTCAGAGCGTCTGGCTTACATTCAGATGGTCGGGGGTTCGAATCCCTCCACTCCCACCATGCTCTGGTTGATACCCAGACTGTAAACTATAAGTATCCGAGCATTTATTGACCTCTTTTGTGAGGATAAAGTATGTTAGAAAATCTCGTTAAATGAACTCAAACCATGAGCCATGGCAGGAGCCGGACATACACGGTGGTGAGATACCTGCCAATTTTGTGATGGTAGATCAGTGGGCAAGAGCGTGCAATGAAGCCAGTAGAAAATCCAAAAGGAATATGGTCCATGGAGACCGATCGTGGAGTGCTCAAGTACGACACGAATAACAGTGCATTCTATTGGAATGGCGAATGGTGCGAAAGGATTATTGTGAAAGCGGTATTCCCAATCGAACATCAGGTCATCGAGAAATACAGATTGAAGAGTGTGGTCTCCAAGTGTTCGAATGATAAAATGCGTAAGTTGTTCATTAATAAGGTGGAATTGTTGGCCGCATCAATAGAAGTTGATCAAAAGGCCGAAATGTCTTGGAAATAGGGTGTTAGCATAATTGGTAGTGCATCGGACTCCAAATCCGAAGGTTCTGGGTTCGAGTCCCAGGCACCCTGCCAAAACTAAACTAGGTACTTCACGATCGGGAGTCCCCAGTCAGTGAGACGGAGATTAAAATGGTATTGCAAGCTCAATTCCTTACGCCAAGTAAAATGGCTAAATGTATTAATGACCTTTGCGATAATGTAAAGTAAATTTGTGAGAGTGGTACCGCGGTAGGTACTAGTGTGGAGAAGCGCGGCTAATAACCGACACGCGAGGTGGGTAGAAATCGCCCATCCACAGGTTAAAATCCTGTCTCTCACATCAATATAAGAACTTGTCACCCAGGCCTAGGATCGAACCAATTATGGGTTTGATCAAGCCCAAATTGGGTTTGTTGTGAAAACGCGTTAGTAGCAACAGGGTGCCCCCGACACTGCGGCAAAACGGGGATTTTATTTTATGAGAAAAATTACAATGCTGTGTAGCTTAATTGGTAGAGCGTTCCGCCCATAACGGAAAGAATATGAGTTCAACTCTCATCACAGCAACCAAAAATGGAGAGAATATGGACTCAATGGTTTTGCTAGTTGAGACTGTAGTAAGATCGCTTACGGGTTCGACTCCCGTATGTTCCGCCAACTCCACTGATACCAAGTAATTCGCATATCCGATTTGAAATTTGGCGTACCCATGCTATCTTATGATGATTAAAAGGAGAGACCCCAATGTTAGATATCAAGTCAGAAGTTGATCGAATTGTAGGGTACACAGCTTGGCAGTTTAGATCAATGCCTGAAGTTGACACTCTAGGAGAACGTATATTCAGCGTCCCATTTGTTTTACCAACAAGAGAACGAAACATACTGTATCTAGCACTTGATTATGAAACACTCAAGTTTCGGTCTCCAGAGCATGGCAATGAACAAATCATTTCAATTTGGGCAAAGACGTCATTTTTGGTTGAGCATGACGAATGTTTATTGCTTGAATGGGTAAGGGGCAATATTGTCAATCGCATGGAAATGTCTCCATTTAATGATCGTAATGCGGCTCAAAATATTTTTTCACGTGAATTCGCAAATGACACCCCCATGATGTCATTCTATACTAGCCCCGACTTCCCACATGGGATAAGTGAGGATGGATGCTTGAAGATATCACAAGAAAAGAAGTAGCTGGCTTTCTTCGTACGTTCCAAGATCTTTACGAGCAAGAGAAGATTACGAAGACTCAATTAATCCAACTGTCGCGAGCCGTTGCAGGTCCATATTTGTTGCAAGAGTTTGAAAAGCTAATAAATAAATCATTAGGAAATCTTAAATGAGCAATGAAATTCCAAATTTGACCGACTGGGAGGTTGACGTCTTCAATAAGGTCAAAGCTAGCCGTCGTTATCGTGAAGGTACCACAATCCTATACTATGCCCATTGCATGGCAATTTATGGCACCCCACAAGAAAAGCGTGACATTGATCTTCTTGAATCAAATAATTTCGGAGTATATAATCCTAATAGTGAGTTTTGCCAAAATGGCTATAGTGAGTATGGAATGAATTTCTTCCGTCCCATTATCCTGGCTTGCGACGGACTCGTTTTTAGGGGTAATCCAGACGGCAGTATTCCAGCTGGGATCGCCAAGGAAGTTGCGATTGCCCAAGAACACAGATTTATACTGGAACTTCCATGTGGAATCACTAGACGAACGATGTCCGTCGAAGAAACACGTGAATACCTGAAAGAATCGGGGCAGCGGTAAGATGCCAAGGACCTTGACTCCAGAAGAAAAAGACAGGTTGGAAGAGATCAAACATGAATTGTTTAACCTTGCCAATTCCAAGGCAGGTAACGACTCTGGGAACGGGACCATCTACCTGCATGAGTCAGTGAATTACATAATGAGGGCCATTGAGGAGTTCGACTCCGGTAACCACCCCAGTCGTGGGATTTCCATGTCGTTTGCTTTACGTTCGATGGATTTAGGTAAATGAAGCCAAAGGAGAGTGAATAATGGCACTAGTGTCCAAGAAACTATATGAGAGCTGGTATAAGGAAGACACCTTTATCCGCCGAAACTTCTTCTACATTTTTCAGAACCCATTATGGGACAAGGGGCTTCCCAAGGGGTTCAGTCTCTGCCCGATGTTCTGGATGAGCATCCTTATCGGGTTCCTGTTGCTGAAATGCTTCTTTGTCCCCCTGATGCTCACCATCATGCTCATCACCAAGCTAACCATCATGAGAGCTGATGCACGCTTCTCCAAGTGGACGAAGGAGCACCTTCGAGACTCAAAGTATGATGTTAGCGACATGCCAGATAGCGGGTGGTTGATATTGATTGGGGTAGCAGGAACTATCGTGCCACTTATTCTCTTTTTCTTTTCCAATATATTGGTTGAACATGTCATTTTCAATATTTACAGAGACAGTATACCATTCATGTTCTGGCTAACCGTGTTTGGCATATTTCTGATTTCAGGATGCATCAGGTATTACAAGAAGAATGAGTATGATTCCGAACGTTGTCGGGTCAGCAAGTATGTCATTGCCTTCCTATTTACGTGGTCTGCCTCATTCGTATACTTGAGATTTGACATATTCTCTACTACTGCAATAGCCACTTGGAAATGGATCAAGTGGATTTCAGTGGCTGGGTGGGAATGCCTGATTAATTTATTTGCCAGTATTGGATATGGGATTTCATGGTTCTTTGCAGGAGATGCATATTCCGGAGTTCCTGCGGTTGCGATCTTCCTTGGCGGTCTCTTAATGACATACCTTTTCAGTAGAATTGCCATGAAGATGGACGATAGTCAAAAGAGCAGCAGGGTACCTCTTTCGCGAGTTTGGGAGTTCGTAATTGACAATTGCCTTTATTCACATGAGAAAAGACGCAGTGGACGTAGTCAGTCGGGCATTGACATAATGGGGCTGATCAAGGATGTCGTTGACCATTTCAAGTTAAATGAGCAAATTCCTTTTGAAAACAAGGTCGCTAGACGCCTTTTCTATTACGAGGTGGCTTCCCGCTTTATTCAAAATCACAATAGAATCGACCTGAAGGAGCATCTGGTGCATCTTGGCATTGATATCAAGGGCGATTCAATCTCCCAGATAGATTTCAAAAAGTTCAAGGAAAAGGAGAAAATTAACTATGTAATCAACCTGACATCCCATATTCACAATGTTTTCATCGACATGGGGAGAACCAATTACGCCCTCTGCGACAATGATTACAAGAATGACCCCTACAATGTCGAGTTGAAGAAGGTTATTGACGGGGTCATTAAAGACTTGAATGACTTCTTCAAGATCAAATTCAAACTGACCGAAAAGAACCGGAAGGCGGCGGAGAAACGTAGCGGCATGTGCAAGGTCATGACCGGTATTGTTGGTGCCCCGTTCGTGATGTCATGGTCGATCGTGTCGGGAATTGCCAAGTTTATTGGAGCTATCTGCCAGTACACTTGGGATGTTTTCAAGGCTAAGAAGCAGATGGCCTGTCCATATGTGCAATTTGAAAATACGGAAGGTGATGAAGATGGACAATGAGATCTATGATGTGGTTGAATCTTTGAACGAGGCTATGTATGCTGCTGGTGAAGAGGATGGTTATTTCGCCGTGGTTGACAGCACATATGTTCAAACCATCATATATAATGAATTGGCCATCTGGAATAGTGATAATGATGACCGAGAAACGGATGAAGAGGGTAATTACACTGAAACCATTTTTGAATACTGCATCCGTTCACTGATTGACAAGGCCCATCAGATCCTGGTAATCTGCCAAAAAGCCAAGTCAATGGAGTAGGAGGTCGAAAAATGGAAGCGTCACCATGTGGAGCATGTGGGTCGACAAGCCTAAGGCCTAAATGGATGTCCGAAACTGGTGAAAAGTGGGTGCATTGTGACCAGTGTGGAAATCATTCATTTCCAATGGTGAGCAACGACCGGCAGAGTATAATCGGACAGTGGAACAAGGAACAATCGGAGTTTAGAAGTGAGTCAAGTTCCTGCCCAGATGCTCGGTAAGAGGCTAAGGTGCATCAACTGTGACACCGAATATAAGGCCGAACAGTTTGGGCCGAGTGAATACGAGGTCTCATGTGACTGTCCCAGTTGCAAGATGTGTTGCTATGACATCCTTCCATGTCAAGGGGGGCTTGTCACATCAGCCCCATCGGAAGTTCTTATCGTTGGTGATCTGCGGAAAATTGATTTATCGAAATTACTAGATGCAGGAATTTAGGAGAACAAGGTGAAAAATCGAAAGAAGAATTTGCGTAAGATCACAGTTGAAGGTCGTGAATGGAAATGGCTGACCGATTCCGAAGGTCACCTGATAATCTATGACGACGAAAAGAATCAGGTGTTCAAGTCACATGCCCTGAAGAAGAGTCGCGGTGAATCATTTGTCATTCGACCCAAGCTGGTTGACATGATGATCAGGAGCAAGGTGCTTCGCATCGGGGTTGTCCTTTCTGACATCTTCCAGTTGAATGCCTGTGTGGCCGCCATTGGATGGGATGGGCCAGATCTGCTTGATGCACCGGTTGAGGAACTGGAGAGATTTGCAGACAATTACGGATATTCATTCAAGTATTCAAATGGCCGATACACTGCGTTTAACCATAAATACATCAGTGAGGCCGAAAGAATGGATACTTCTGATGATTTATCTATCGCCTTGGCCAGGTTGTGCTTGCGGGATCATGGAATTAATTGTAAGATTGACGATGAAGTGGCCCAGACATCTTAAAAGACGTATTGCGAGAGCCGTGCGGCAGTTATGTTGGCCCCCGTTGAAAAGACGGGGGCTTTTCCTTGCATGGATTTGTTGTATATATTAGGTATAGGTAATCATAACACATGAGGTGACTGAATGGAAGATGATAAACTGCCCGATCCTGAGAACATGGAAGAGTCAGAAGCGAACGCTGAGGGCGAAGAGGCTGCAGCCGAGGTAACTGTCGACGAAGAAGGCAATGATGCCGTAGAGAACGATTCTGACGGTGCTGACATGGAATTGGAAGCCAAGTCTATGGATCCCCGTGACCAGAAGATTGCCATCATGGACGGACATCAACCAATTTTCTTTGGAAAGAAGTGAAAGAAGCAGGGATGACCTGCGTACACTTGGTACAAACATAAAGCAAAAGGAACTTTACGATGATTATGTTCACCGACAATCGCAATAATGATAACGACCGAGATTCACTCGGCCGGTCGGAGGACTGTATCGTCTAGTTTGCGATAGATTTCCCAGCCCCGGCCGAAAGGTCGGGGCTTTTTTTGTTGTCTGGTTATGTAGCCTAAATGGTCAGGGCACCTGCCTGTCACGCAGGAGATTGAGGGTTCAAGTCCCTTCATAACCGCCAGATATTGACTAGTAGCTCAGTTGGTAGAGCGGGTGACTGTTAATCACCTCGTCGCAAGTTCGATCCTTGCCTAGTCAGCCAAATATTATCGTCGGGGTAGTAGAGGAAATGGTAAACTCATCGCCTTGTCACGGCGACGCTTCGGCACTGCCGGTTCAACTCCGGTCTATCCCGCCAATAAAAGCGACGGTTAAAAAGCCGTCGCTTTTTCATTTGTTATTTGACTTACCGTATACTCATGCTATATTACATTAAATTTGAAGGAGAGATTGAAATGGAAAAGTATGCAGCACTGATCAAAAGCAGCTATAACGTTCCTGGCGATGAACGATCACAACAATTCCCAGGTCACGGCTATCCTGCCCACACAGTATCTTACACAGACGTCAAAGAGTTTGAATCTTTTGACGACATGTTGAGCTGGGTTAACAGAGAAGTTCAATCCGGTAGAAAAACGGAATATCGTATCATCCGATATGAAGAATTTCAAATCGTAACCAAAACGACAGTTGAAGTGACTGGGAAGTAAAGATGCACCCACTGTTTAATTTCGCCATCAGTAAGTGCAGACGTATGTTGGGTAAGGAATATCGAGTAGTCCGTAATGGAAAGTACTTCTGCCCTCAACAAAAGTTTGCGTTCTTCTGGCAGAACATGAAGAAAATTGTCCGTTCCTATAGCTACTATGATGAAATCATTGAGGAAGGTTGGACAGTTGAAAGCACAAAGAAGGTCATCTATGTTACCCAACCAATAAAGTTTCGAAGCATAGACAAGGCTATAGACTATATCAGCTTAAGATATACTAGAATCTAAAAGAGAGAGACTAATGAAGAAGAAAAAGAATTTTTCAGTGTCTGCAACAGGAGTGTTTTCTTTTCCTACCACTGAAGCAAAAATGGATTTTTTCCACAGGTTCATTGAATTGAATGGTCTCGCCGCTGAAATTGAGACCCATTTTCTTAACCTGAAAAATGATAAGAATGGTGAGTCTGTTTACAATAAAGTGTTATCTAATTCTAATCACAGCAGGCCTTTTTCCACTCCTTTATTAGGGACCATGACTGGAAGTACTAAAGTGACAGACAAAAACGCCTTATATGGAAATGATCTTGATCACTGTCGTAAAAAGAAAATAGTCCCATTCTCCAGTAGTTCACCATTGTCTTCGCAAGAGAAGTTTTTCTGCATTGAAGCAGTATTTCGTAGAGCTAAGTCTCATATGGAATGTAAGAAACTGTTTCAGGACGAGACTAATCGCATGGATAGTCAAATTAATGGCATTCTTAATGAATTGCCATATGGCGTTGAATTGAGTAACATGTTATCTGAACTGATTGCAATACCATTTGCAATTGGGTGGAAATTAGAAGGCTATTTGGGGCAAGTGTTCTTCCCATCTATCGCTGAAGGACTAACTCCCCCAAAGTCGGCCAAGATAAAAGGCAGACGTCGATCCATTGATTACTCCGTCACAGATGAAGCGTATGATATTCTGATGAAATATTCCAACCTTCATTCATCTTTCGAAACTGGATTGAAAATGTCAAATCTATTTTCCGCCTTTTACAAAAAATCCAATAGAAAAGATGAAATTCAATTCACTCCAATTTCAATGGAAAGTCGGTGCGACCTTCTTCTCGGAAAGAACTTTCTTAAATTTGATTTGAAGAACTGTGATCATAGATCAGGGTCTTTAATGTTAACTATTAATGATAAAAATCGTCTAAATGGCGACTATGAAATACGTGTGGGATCGGACAAAAAGGATTCATATTTAACTGGGGTTAATGTCACCAATCTTGGCGACAATGTATTTAACCTCAATTATAAAGTGAACGGAAAACGTGAATACAACATGTTGCTCAAGGAACCCAGCATCCACATCAAGATGCATCGGATGCGTGATGATGGAAACTACCTATCGTCCGATTTCGATTTTTATATGATTTTTTCCATGTCATCCGAAAAAGATGAAGAAAAATTGGCTCGGTCTTGGGATATGAGGGCGGCCATGTCAACTGCGTATGGAACAGATATTAAAAAATATCATTCATCATTTCCATGTAGGATTCTGGCATGTGATCTTGGCGTTAAACACCCATACTCTGCCGCTGTCATGGACATTGGCCAATTAAATGAGAATGGTATGCCAGTAAGTGTCGACAAGGTCCATTGCATGCATTCAGAAGGAGTGTCAGAGATTGGTCAAGGATATAACCATTTAATTCAAAAGATTTTAGCCCTGAATTATATCTTGGCTTATTGTCGAGAATTCGTTTCTGGAACGGTAGATGATTTTGATAAGATAGACTACAAATTATCTCAGTTGTCATATAAACAAGAAGATCTACTAATCAATCTTCAAGAAATGAAAGACCATTTCGGCAATGATATGCAAGCATGGAAGAAGTCTCGCACATGGGTCGTGTCAACGCTTTTCTTCGAATTGCGACAAGAGTTCAATCAGCTACGAAATCAACGCCCAGGTAAGAAAACCGTCAGTTTGGCAGATGAATTTCAATATATCGACATGAGACGTAAGTTCATTAGCCTGTCACGTTCATATACCAATGTTGGACGACAATCATCTAAACACAGACATGATTCATATCAGACGCATTATGACGTGATTAATCGATGTAAGAAAAACCTTCTGCGAAACATATGCCGAAGAATGATTGACATGGCTGTCCAGAACAAATGCGATATCATTGTGGTGGAGGACTTGTCATTCCAATTGTCTAGCCACAATAGCAGGAGAGATAACGTCTTTAATGCTCTGTGGTCATGCAAGTCAATTAAGAATATGCTTGGTATTATGGCGGAACAACACAACATTATAATTTCAGAAGTTGATCCTAATCATACTTCAAAGATTGATTGTGAAACTGGGAATTTCGGTTATCGCTATTCTTCAGATTTTTATAGTGTCATTGATGGTCAACTTGTCCGGCGTCATGCTGATGAAAATGCTGCGATCAACATTGGTAATAGATGGGCATCTCGACATACCGACCTGAAGTCGTTTAATTGTCGACAAATATCCATTGATGGAAGAAAGGTGGCCTTTCCATACGCAAAGGGCAAGCGTAAATCTGCTTTATTCGGCTATCTATTTGGTAATTGCAAAACAGTCTTTGTTTCTGATGACGGAGATTCCTATACCCCAATTCCATATTCCAAGTTTAGGAAATCCATTTCCAAAGATGATCATGACGTTGTGAATTATCTTCATGATCTCACCATGAACAAAAATGTAATCCGTGTTGAATATAATAAGTCTATTAAATCGGCATCAGTTGAACTCTACCTTAATGATGATAGAGTGATATCCCGGTCGTTACGAGATAAGGAGGTCGATGCGATTGAAAAATTGGTTTCGAGAGGCTCATTGATTAATGAATCTGGGCCATCTCTCGAACATGATGAAGTTAAGTCAGTTACACATTAACTTTAGACATATTTAGGCTTTCGTTTTAACGTTTAAAACGACCCTCTCGAAAATAACATTATAACTTATTGATCTTTGATAATTTATATAATTCCCTGTGTCAATGCGATGCTGAACATCGCATGAGTAACACTAGTTATCACAATCCCATGCAGGGAATTCGACTGAAGTGTCAATGCGATGCTGAACATCGCATGAGTAACACTGATGATCTCCCCCTTAACTACACGGTGTGTCAATGCGATGCTGAACATCGCATGAGTAACACACCCTATTCTCGCGTCCCTGTCGGCATTTGCCACGAAGTGTCAATGCGATGCTGAACATCGCATGAGTAACACCCATGTGTCAATGCGATGCTGAACATCGCATGAGTAACACCAGGCTCCCGTTTCATATCTTCATGATCATCAAATAGAAATAGCATTTGATTTTTTTGTTAGACGCTATATATTGTGTTTACACCATGAAAAAGGAGATATATCATGGATTCATACAAAAGAGCTCACATCTTATTCCGAATTTTAATGATGACCTGTATTGCACTTCTAGTTGGTGTATTTTGGCTATCATCCGAACTTAATCGCATGAGAGAAACATTGACTACGGCCAAAGATGAGATGACTTTGACATCTCTTGAAAAGAAAAGCCTTCAAAGTAAAAATAGATTACTTGTAATGCAGTTGAATGCATTCAAAAAAGACGCCAAGAAACGAAGCTATAAGAATCAATACGAAGATCATCTTAAGAGAGTGGTTACTATTGTTAAGCTTCCAACTGGAGCATTAGTATACAAATGGAAGGATGAAGTCGAGAAAGGTGATGTGATCATAGCTGAGAAATTACTTAAGGGAAAGTTGTGATATGAACTGGGACGCTCATTTTATGGACATCTGCGATACCATTTCAAGGAAGTCCAAAGACCGTAGTACAAATGTCGGAGCCGTCATCGTCGGATCCAACAAGTCGTGCAGATCAATGGGATACAATGGCATGCCCCGTGGCATAGATGACGATGTCGATGAACGACATGAACGTCCTACGAAATATCTATGGTTTGAGCATGCTGAACGAAATGCAATCTACAATGCAGCATCGAACGGGACTGCTCTCGAGGGATGCACTATGTATATCAACTCCCTACCGCCATGCTGCGACTGTGCCCGTGCGATTATTCAGTCTGGCATCATAGAGGTGGTTGTAAACTCATTTGACTCACCTGAACGATGGAAGGAGCAATGCGACATTGCAATTGGTATGTTGAAAGAGGCCAAGGTGAACATCCGGCTTTCTGACATGGGGGCGGATGATGAGTAAATTCAGAAAGATACCGATTATTGTCAATGCCGTGCAGTTCCTTGCGACTCAGGCATCATGGGATGCACTTGTCAGCGAACTTGGATTTTGCTATAAAGACTGGGATCCAGGACCCATGGGTGAGGAATGCTTTTTTCTTATCACTCAGGATGGGAACGTCAAGGTTCACAAGGGTGACTGGGTAATCAAGGATGACAAGGGTGTATTGCAACCTTGCAAGCAAGATTTCTTTACCTTAAACTATGAAGAAATTGAAGATGCCTAGACCAGACATAGAAACGCTGAAGGAAATGGTCGACACTTCTTTGTCTGCCCAAAATGACAGAACTGCAGAAATGAAATATGTTATTGTTGAGTTTGCTGGACACGCCTGTGCTATCGTATTTGACTATCACATAAACCATTCTGACATGTTGTGCTTTATGAATATTAGGAATGGTTATAAAGGTGGCTCATCATTGATCTCGGCTGGATTTTGCATGTTCTTAATCAATCCCACTGGCATTGATGTGAATGTCTGGGGAGAATCCGAGTCATTGAAAGAAAAGATGCCTGACAAATGGAAAGACAAGTGTAAGTCGCATCCAGATAAGGATAAACAAATTATCATTTCAAGCTTCTTTTCAGGCCCATGGAAGTATATTTATCCGCACTTGTTCGAAAGGTCTTAAGCTTGGCTTTCTTGCAATTCCTTGAACTTATCGGCTAGATCACGTCTTACTTTTGAAATGCCGTTCATAATCTCATTAACGACTCTTGCTTTTCCACTTTCTTGCACTTGTTGATCTATTGATTCATCCTCTAGCTGTTGATATTTATCTACAGCCTCTTCGTATGCGTCATAATCATATTCGCCATTTTCGTCAACAAAATCTTCTTCATCCGGGTATGGGTCATCAACATATCCTTCGGCACTTTCATATATCGTATTCAAGCTTTCATTAGCTTCATTTTCAAGCTTTTCAAGAGTGATTTCACGACTTCCAGATAATTCGTATTCAGCTGCCAAGTTTACAGCTCCATAAGTAACTCCTGTCCATCCATATTGAAGTCTGTCATTTTGTGTCACTGCTTCGTCAAATACCATTTTCATTAGATCATCGACATCTTGTATTTCTATGAATGGTGGGTTTTGCAATCCATATCGGTCGTTCATGCTGCCAGTATATCGATATTCATCTATTGCCATATCATTGGCCGACTCGTTATATGGGTCATACCCACCTGCCCATTCAACTGGCATCTTTTGTTTGACGATGTCTAGCCATTGTTTTATATAGTTGGCATATTTGTCTATAGGTGGGTTATTTTCCTTGCCTTGTATTTGGGCTACTTGATATAAATCTTCATCTTGCCATCTCCTGCCGGTATACGTCTCGATAGTGGCCATCTCGATAGTGGCATGCGGCATATTCTTTGGATCGCGGAGAGAATAGATCTCGGTTCTTCCGTTCGCCACTTGATTAGCATATCCTTCAACACAATGTCCCATTAGTTCACCCTCGATTTCACAATCTTGTGGAGTGAGCTTGACTATCTTCCATCCATCTCCGAAATCATGAACTGGTATTGATTGGTATTTAGTGGCAAGGCTTGAATCTTCATTAACCTTCATTTCGCCATGCCATCTGTCAGCTTCCTTTTTGGCATTTTCGAAATTGAATTTCATGATGTCTGGCGATTCTGCAACGGCCCAGTCAATAATATCTAGGACATCTCTTTGGATGTGTGCGGCAATCCTTTCCACCATTACCGATAGAGTCTTTGGATCATTTTTTCGAAAAATCTTGTTGGAACTCTTTACTCCCAGCTGTTCAGCCAGACTGTCGCGTATGACCTTGGCGATCCATACGATGAATTTGCTTTCAGCAGTCTTATCCAGTTTTTCGACAACATTGACAATGAATTCTGGATAACCTTGGCTAAGAAGCCAGTCTCCACGCTTTGTTGCTTGAGCTACGAGATATTTGAGAAGCCAATTCATGAGAACTCCAACTATAGTTTTATCCAGTTATTCGCTTTTACTGTCCTAAAATCCTTGCTTCATTAAATTATTATACAGTTTTACTTGATATGCAAAACATGATTAGTCATGCAGTTGTACATATGCATATGAAAAACTAAAAATAAACGTAGAAATTGCATTTGATAGATGTTTACCGATTCTTATATTCAGTTGTCAGAATTATCATCCTGACCATAGAGATAAGAGAGAGCATCGTGCTTCATTTAGTATTCACGGTGAAAATGATAAGGAGTTAATGTCATTGCTGGATTCCATTCGACAATGGCGATCGAATGTAGCTAGATATCTTTTTGAGGGTAATATTCACAGATCCGATCACTACATTACACAGGTGCCAAGTTTTAGTGGAGGCAAGTAGCCGTTACGTGACTTAGGGGTAGTGCAATTGATTATGAAAAACTGCTTTCAAGGCATCTTGGTAAGTCCCTAGAAAACTTATGGCAACATACAGGGCAAAGCGAACATCTGTCGAATAAAGCCAGTACGCCTTTTTCAGAAAATGCTCAACAGATACAATTCAACAGCACAAACAATGGGTACAAGATATGACAAATGATAACTACTTCCCGACTGAATACCAAGAATTCATCCATCTGTCCAGATATGCGAGATGGCTTGAATCCGAAGGCCGACGGGAAACTTGGGAAGAAACCGTTGATAGATATATTGGATACATGATTGATGAAAAATGTGCAGGCAAGATTGATGATGGAACTCGTGGCGAAATACGAGAGGGAATGTTGAAGTTGGAGGTTATGCCCTCCATGCGTTGTCTGATGACTTCTGGCCCTGCCCTCAGACGCGATGAGGCTGCAGGATACAATTGCAGCTATCTCGCCATTGACGACATTGCGGCCTTCGATGAAATGCTTTACCTTCTCATGTGCGGCACTGGTGCTGGTTTCAGTGTGGAGCGTCAGTTCATTGACAAGCTACCCGATGTTGCTGAAAGACTAAGATCGTCAAAAACCACTATTACGGTGGAAGATTCCAAGATTGGATGGGCCAATGCCTATCGCGAATTGATCAGCATGCTATATCAGGGTCGTATCCCTGAATTTGATGTGTCACAAGTAAGAAAGGCCGGTGAACGATTGAAGACGTTTGGTGGGCGTTCTTCTGGTCCTGGTCCGTTGATTGACTTGTTTAAGTTCACCATTTCCACTTTCAAACAGGCCTGCGGACGCAAGCTGAATTCACTTGAATGCCATGATTTATGCTGTAAAATTGGAGAAATCGTCGTGGTGGGTGGGGTTCGAAGGTGCTTGCCAGAGGGTGCTCTGGTGCAAACTGTTAATGGATTGGTTCCAATTGAGGACATCAACCCTGGTGATATGATAATCACAGGCGGAGAATCTGCGAAAGTGGTGGCTCAAGTGGAATCTGGGGAACAAGACATCCTGAATATAAAGCATGAAAATGGTGATATTCAAGTTACTAGAAAGCATAGGATGGCTGTGTTGTTACCTGGCACTGATGGACATCCTGTGATGAAGTTTAAGCGTGCCGACCAGTTGACTGTGAATGATGTTTTGGTATGGGATTTGGCTGGCACAAATGGTATCAAGACTAAACTGCCAGAGGTGACTGGCAATGGCCATTTCAATGAAAATGAAGTGTTCACCCCCGATCTTGATGAAGAGATAGCTTGGTTGATCGGGGTGGTGCATGGATATGGATGTGTAAACTCACGATCAATTAGCATTACTACAGCCACTGATCAGGTTGCCATATTGGAAAAGTCATTGTCTATTTTCAAAAGATTTGGAATATCTGGGTCAATAACCGATGGACATGGTGACTGTTTAAGGTTACGGATCAATTCCAAACCACTGGCAGATTGGTTCAAGATGCATATCAAGAGAAGTAATATACCTATTGAGATACCATCTTTCATCATAAACTCAACACGTAACATCAGATGGGCTTACCTAGCAGGTCTTTTTGATGCCGATGGACGCTCTAGAGAGGATGGTAGATTAGATCAAATGTCATCCATATACAAAGATTTCGGCTATTCAGTCCGATCTCTTTTGAGTTCTCTTGGAATCGGCGTTTATTATGGGAATGTGTCTGCTGAGAGACGACGTAAGAATGGTGAGCAGGCACATGATAGTTGCACCTTGTCAATTAAGGGCAATACCAATCGTGAAAGATGGATTCGTGAAGTGGGTCAATTTTCCATTAGCGGAAAACTGGATCCTGACAGGAAATTTTCCAGTCCCGATGACTACAGATACCCTGTTGAACTTCTTGATTATCCAAAGGGATGGAAGAAGACTAGTAGTGTGACATATCAGACAGCTATCAGTCGTGGATTTGTAAAACCATCGCCATATGCTCCCACGCCGATATGTGAAATATCAATTATTGGGACAGCCAATACATATGATATAGAAGTTGAAAATATCAATCGTTTCACAACATCTGGACTGGTAGTTCATAACAGTGCCCTTATCTCCCTTTCGAACCCCAGTGATGACCGTATGCGTCACGCCAAGACTGGGGAATGGTGGAACACTGCAGGACATCGTGCACTGGCCAACAATTCGGCCTGCTACACGGAGAAGCCCGAGTCAGATCGCTTCTTACGTGAATGGTTGGCCCTGATTGAGTCAAAGTCTGGTGAACGAGGTATCTTTAATCGTGCCGCTGCAAAGAAAGTCGTTGAAAGAAACGGGCGCCGTGACCCCAATCATGAATTCGGATGTAATCCCTGTAGCGAGATTCTGCTGCGTTCATGCGGATTCTGCAACCTGTCGGAAGTCGTGGTCAGAAGCACGGACACTGTCGAGGATGTGGAACGCAAGGTACGCCTGGCAACCATCGTCGGGACAATACAGTCAACCCTTACCGACTTCCGTTACCTGCGTAAGAAATGGCAAGATAACGCCGAGGAAGAATGTCTGCTTGGCGTCAGCCTGACAGGTGTCATGGATAATAAGCTGTTCTCCGGACGTGACGGCAAGAAGAACCTATCTGCAGCACTTGATGGACTCAGGGAGTATGCCATTTCTGTCAATAAGGAATGGTCCAAGAAACTTGGTGTAAACCAGTCAGTTGCAATAACTTGCAACAAGCCCAGTGGCTGTAGACCATGGGATTCTTTGGTTACTACTGATAATGGGATATTAACTCTTGAGGAGTTGTTTGAAAATCATCAATATGGTGACAAGTGGGGTGATTACTCTGGCTCTTCTTCTGCCATGATAGAAGATGGTAAGACAACACCAATTACCAAGACATATGTTAATGGTAAGTCTCCAGTGTTGGAGATTGAAATGAACTTTGGCTTAACTGTCCGATCGACTCCGAATCACAAGTGGTTTGTCAAATCTCATAAAAGCACTTCATGGGAAAAGAAGGTTAACCAATGGAAGCGGACTGATGAGATTGTCCCGGGAGATATTCTTGAAACTAACATTGGTAATTATCGCAATGAAATACCAACAAGGATGAGATCGCTTACTTCTCAAGCAATTAGAATGCGTGAAGATGCAACTGAGATAAAACAGCCTGAAGAGATGTCAGAAAAGTTAGCTTGGCTCATTGGTTATTTATGGGGTGATGGCGCACAGTCACCAGCTAAATATCGCATTAGATTCACTGAGGAACATGAGGATGTCATCAGTCATGTTGCAGATACTATTCATGAACTGTTTGGAATTGAATGTGAATATTTCCGTGCTCATGATGGACGAAACGCCTGGCAATTAGAAGTTGCATCAAAAATGTTGTGGCATTGGATGATCAAAAATGATATTTGGAAATATTATGCAGATGAATTAGACATTATACCATCAATAGTGAGGCGTTCATCCTGGCGTCACGTGGTGGCATTCATGTCAGGAATGATTGATTCCGATGGATGGGTGAATGAAATTAAAGGGGGGGATATCAAAGCCACCCTAACAAGCTCATATGATATGTTGTCACGACATTTGCAACAAGTGTCGTGGGCTGTTGGATTATGTTTTGGCAGAAGTCACAATACACAAGGTGAGAATTTTCAAAAAGTTAAAAGTATGTATCTCATGTGTTTGGGAGGAAATACTGACCCAGAAGCAATGAAATGTCTTGCTGCTAACAGTGTTAAACATAGACGTTTCATGTCTGATAAATGGCATGCGACAAATTGTTCTAAAACACAAATACCTGGAAAGGTCAAGGGTGTCAAGGCAATTGGTGTCATGTCAACTTATGACATTGAAACAGATTGTCATTGGTTTTATGATGGAGCTGTTAAGAGTCATAATACGGTTTCTCAGCTTGTTGACTGCTCCAGCGGTATTCATCCACGTTTTAGCGAGTATTACATCCGTACGGTACGAGCTGACAAGAAGGATCCATTGGCAAAACTCATGGCCGACCTCGGTTTCCCATGTGAGGATGATGTAACCAAGCCGGAGCATAACTATGTCTTCAGCTTTCCAATGAAGGCACCTGACTGTGCAGTCATGTCGGATGACATGAGGGCCATGGAGCAGCTTGAGTTGTGGCTCCAATACCAAAGGCATTGGACCGAACATAAGCCGTCAATCACCGTGTATGTTCGCGATCACGAATGGGTCGAGGTTGGTG
>Ga0210003_1000473_pt1 | contig 36328 bp, 20 predicted proteins | sample LantaG_FD_182804 | JGI IMG/M metagenome (GOLD analysis project Ga0210003, IMG submission 182804) | Deep subsurface microbial communities from Baltic Sea to uncover new lineages of life (NeLLi) - Landsort_02402 metaG (SPAdes) (version 2) | ecosystem: Environmental > Aquatic > Marine > Oceanic >...
CCGATGCCGGTGCTCTGCCTTTTCGCGACAACTATGCGGACATCATCGTCAGCAGGGGTTCTTTTCCTTTCTGGCAGGACAAAACCCGGTCGTTCAGCGAGATATATCGAGTTCTCAAACCCGGAGCGGTCGCTTACATCGGTCGCGGATTTTCGAGAAATCTGCCCGTCGCAACGGCGAAAAAAATTCGCGGCAAACAAGGCGGAAAAATGAAATATAATCTGGATAAAGCGGCAGACGAGCTGCGGCAAATTATGAAGGTGCTGGAAATCGAAGAATGGAAAATTCACAGGCCGAATCCTCCGGGTAGCGATAACGTCAATTACGGCATCTGGATCGAATTTCATAAGCCCGGAGACTAAAAGGAGCAAGACATGTGGCGTCATACAGATAGAACCGGAATAAACGCGCGACCCCGATCCGGATTTACGCTCATCGAATTATTAGTGGTAATCGCTATTATCGCCGTGCTGATGGCTATACTTTTGCCGGCCCTCGGCGGAGCCCGGAAGCTTGCCCGCAGGACCGTGTGTATGGCCAACGTGCGGCGTCTGGCGATCTCTATGAGACTTTATATCGATAACAACGACGACAAATTCCCGCCGGACCGGCTTAGAAAAGCGACGGATTTCATCGAGGTCGGTCCGTACAAACGCTTCAGGCCGAGATGGATATGGTTTCTCAACGAGGGGATGGGATATGTCATAAATCCCTATGAGTACGAAACGGAGGAAGATTTCAACGCGGCCCTGGAAATGGACAACGATTATTACATGTGCCCGTCACTGAAGCATTATGCATATGCGCGCAACATACGCAACGGTGCTTATGGTTATAATTATCAGTACCTCGGCAACACGCGCCCGCACCCCTCCGGCACGGGCTATGCGAACTATCCCGCCTGGTTTTCACAGATCAAATCTCCCGCCCAGACAATTGCCTTCTGCGATAGCCGGGGCTGCAATATCCCGCACGGTGAGCACGCTTATCTGGTAGATCCGCCGAAAATGGCGATCAGCAAGGGATCCCTGGATTTTGCGCCGAAAAGCGCAGACCTTGGTCCGCTGAAATATTCCCCGGCGGATGCAAGGCATTTCGGCGTGGCGAACGTTGCGTTTCTGGACGGCCACGCCGAGGCGAAAAAGTACGAGGATTTGGGATACGAGGTCGACCCGGCCACAAAACGTCCCGTGGAAAAGGGACTCAATGACGTTGGAGGTCCCGGCAACAATCGGCTCTGGACCGGGACAGGCAGGGATGAACCGTCTATTTGATCAGGCCTGAAAATTCACCTGTTCTATCCAGCCTTCGATATGATAACAAAGGCGAAAATGCACTTTGTGCCGACCTCCAATAATAACAAAGCATAGATTGCATATTGCCGAAGGAGCCTTAAGGGACAGCACAAGAAGGCTTTTTCGGACCATACCAATCCTTCTTCTCGCGCCCGTGACCTACAGGTGACTTCGTGATAAAATTATCTTGACATTCAGCACCTAATATGATATATTGTAGTTTGTAAAATGTACCTGGGGCGATTGATATAGGGGGAGAAGCGGAATTCCAAGCTATCCCTTCGAGCATGTATTTCAAGCTGTTCGGTAAGTTGGATCGACTGCAGGACTTGCTTGATAACCATCCAGTCTTCAGGGGGGCGTGACACAGCCAGGCTCAGTCAGTTCGATGCTGTCTATCATTTTTGCGGTGATGACGTTCATATCGATATGAACGAACGACTGGTCGAGCAAAGATTGTAATACTGATGCAGAGGGGTGGTTGAAAATGAAAAAGCACAGTTTTAAACCGATTTTCAAAATAGTTTTGCTTTCAGTGGTTTCCCTGACTGTATTCGGTTGTTCAGGAACCCTGGAACAACAAGCTCAAACAGTGAGGGTCTCTCCTGTCTCGGAAGAATACAGGTTGACCGAAAGAATCGAGGGAAAAACTTATATTCTTTTAGCAGAAACAAGAACCGGCCAGGAGCAACACAGATCGGATGTCTCCGATTCATTGGCAAGAGCGTTGAAAAAAGGGTATAAGAAGGGCTACGAAAATTCGAAGAGCTCGCTTACTTTTACATTCATGGGCTTTGGGAATAAACTTCATGATGCGGAAAGCATACCCAATGAAAGGCTTGAGGTCTTATCATTCACGGATCTTGCAAACAAATTGAATGAAAATGGTGTTTGCCAAAGACATGCGGAAATGAGAAGATTCTACAGGGAAAATGGTATGTTCAGAAAATCAGATCTTGAATTCTTAGCAAAGGAAATCGGGGCTGATTATCTTATTTTGCCTTGTTTATTAGATATCAGGCGGTGGAGCCAGGGCAGACTTTCAGTAGTCGGTGTAAAATTCCTACAAACTCAAATAGTCAGCGGAATGCTGGGTATGGAGATATGGGATACAAGGTCAGGGCACAAAGTTTTCAGCGCAACTTCCGATGTGACTTTGGCAAACGAGAGAATCAAAGAAGAGCCAATCGCTATGGAAGAAGCCTTTGAGAGCGCATGGTTAGGGATAATGAAAGAACTGCCTGGATACCCTGCTTTGGCAGAAGAGCAGAACCCGGGCGAAGAACGCGACCCGGCGGCAAGCTCAGTGAGCTATGTCAAAAAGGGAGAAGACAGTGAATACAAAATTGAAAGACTTAAAGAAAGCCAGGGTATTTGAGTTAATTCTTATCTCCGGTACAGTCTTATTATGTTCCTGTGCTCATTACAAATGTGATCCGGATTATACAGGTCCCGGCAAAAGGAGCGCCGAACTGCTGCAATACTACAGCTATCCCAAGCAACAAATCGAAGCCAAAGTTGAAAAGATCGGCGAAAAGAAACGCTATCTCGTCCAGAAGATAGAGTTTCCTTCGGCGCTGAATGTCTTCGGCACCGAGAATATAAAGATCGAATTCTACGTACAAAAAAAGGCGGGCAAATTCCCAACGGTTCTTGTTTTGCCGATATCGGGCGGAATCGATTTCTCGGTCAGGGGTTTTGCCAAACTTTTTGCGTCAAACGGATTCAATTGTGCCGTTGTACATAATCGCCATGTTGATCTGGACGATACCGAAACAGCTGAAGAAGTTGAGAATTACTTCAGACAAACCGTTTTGGATAACAGACAGATACTGGACTACTTAGTTGCAAGAGAAGAAGTCGACGGCGATAGACTTGGTTGTTTAGGTTTGAGTCTCGGGGGCATAAGGGCAAGCATGATCGCCGGAGTGGATGAAAGATTGAAGTGCACTGTAATGGGCCTTGCCGGCGGCAGCATTGCTGATATAAATATTCTTTCCGACAAAAAAGAAATAAGGCAATACAAGGAAGAGCTGATTGGAATGGGCATCAGTTCAGAAATAATATATGCCGAATTATCCGATAAAGTTTTAACGGATCCTATAAGGTTGGCGCAGTATACAGATGCCAGAAATGTCTTGATGTTTACCGCAATGTTCGATCGAGTTGTTCCCAGAAAATGCTGCGACCAGCTACGGAAGGCTATGGGTAAGCCGGAGACGGTTTATCTTCTGTCGGGCCATTATGGCTCATTCCTGTATTTGCCGTATGCCGAAAGGAAATCTCTGAGTTTCTTCAAAGAGAAATTTGAAATTAGATAGCCCTCCTTCGTCGCACCGATAGAATCACGGTTTTGTGCAATTGAGGTATTCTTCCAGGTTCGTGTAACCGTCGGCGTCCGGGTCTGCATTTCCGTCGGCGGGATCATCGGGATCGAAATTTTGCTGTTTTTCCCATGCATTGGGCATGCCGTCTTTGTCGGAATCTTCGGGTGGTTCGGCTGATTTCAGCACGGGCCAGCCGCCGACCTGCTGCTCGTCATTAATGATTTTTCCTGTTCCATTTTTTACATCGTCGACAATTCGTATATCCACGGCGTCCCGTTTGGCAAGCACGGCGCCGGCTTGTGCCAGGACTCGATTGCAAGCAGTTATCGCATCATCCGTTTTTACTGCCGGAACCGGTACTGGGCTTGAGAGTTTATAAGCTATTATATCTTCCTCTGAAAACTCACTGAAGCTCACAAGCGACCACGGATCGTCGGGATAGCTGCCGTTCATGAAGTTGCCGCTGAACCAGGCTTTGGCGGATTTAGTACTTTCTGAGAACGCGAGGCTGCCCGTTGAATCGACGCCGGCTTTATAATAGTTACCTGCGAAGTTCATTTTCGTGATGCTGTTCGTGCCATTCGAGCCGTCGGCATTATAACCCGCGGCGCGGCCCGCCCAGTTGTAAATCACATTGTTTCTGAAATCGAATACAAAGCCTTCCGGGTCCATGCTGCGGTCGATGTAATTGCCGGGACGGGGCAGCCGGGCATGATGATGAGCGAAGAGATTATGATGGTAGGTGTACCCGTTGCCGAAACTTCCGCGTATGAGCGAGCCGTAGCCATGCGGGCCCTTGTGATGAATCGAATCGTGCAGGCTTTCGGAAATGATACACCACTGGACGGTGACATTGCCGAGTTGCCCTCTTGATGAAGCCGACAGTGTTTCGTCCACGGACCAGCTTGCCGAGCAATGATCGACGATAATGTTACGACCTGACGAGACTGACAGAGAATCGCTCTCGGCCCCGGCATTGTCTCCGGGCCGGCACCGAATATGCCGAACAATAACATGATCGGCCGCAATAGCCAGGGAGTGGTTCTTCAAACAGATGCCCTCGCCGGGGGCGCTCTGGCCCGCTATGGTGATATAGGGTTTTTTAATGACTATTGACGATTTCAAAGCCACAATTCCGGATACGCGGAAAATCACCGTTCTGGGGCCGTCAGTTTCCACCGCTTCTCGCAAACTGCCGGGCCCGCTGTCATCGAGATTCGTCACAAAGAGAACCTTGCCGCCCCGGCCTCCGATCGACCCGGCACCAAAGCCTTCGGCCCCGGGAAAAGCAGGCACAGATACCGCAGTTTCAGGAATCAAAAGCGTCGCACATACGGCAAGAAATATAACCAAAGAACGATACATAATATATTTTCTCAGCTAATGTAAATTTGGAATTCTGAATAACCGAAACACATTGCTCCGTTTTATGCCGGACTAAGATAACGAATTTAGAAGTGAAATGCAAATAATACCGGATGGTAAAATTGCCGGCCCCGCACCAACCGGGCTTATGCTTATGCCAAATCGATGCGGGGCCGCACAAAGAATTTCATTCTATACGCAACGTTTTCTTTCAGGTCACTCCACGTTGTTTGTCTCCGAAGGCGGCGAGGAAGATTCGTTATCCCCGGTTTCCATCGAGCTGTTACGCTCCACTTCCTCTCTTAATTGCTCAATCGCCGCGGGCAACTCATTGCTCATAATTTCAGCACTATTTCGCACATCTTCAATCTGGCTTTGCAGTTTTTCCTGGCTTAGCATGACGGCGCTCATGGAATTATCAAATGCCAGGAGGTCTTTTTGAATCTTCTCCTGGAATTTAAGCTGTTCCTGGTCGCTCAGATCCATCACACTAACCAATTCCCGGATGTTGCTTTGAAGAACTTCCTGCAGCTTCACCAGATCATCTGCAAGGGTACTTATTCTGGTTGTCACCACCTGAAAATTTTGCTGGAGTTCTTCTACCTTGCCTTGCGATTGCTGCTGGTTCTGCTCAAGCACAGCCACGTTGCTCGTAAAGTCCCTGCTATTGCTTTGCACCGTATCGTAAAGCCTTGTCTGCTCATCTTTGACAACAGTTATATCAGCGGCCATATCGGCAGCTACATTCTTAGAGTCGGCCCGCACCTCTTCAATTCCGGTCTGCAACTCGGTCTGGTTCTGCTCAAGCAGGGCTATTTTGTCAGTCGTCTGCCTGTCACTATTTTGCACGGTCTGTTGCATCCTGGCCTGCTCCTCGCTGAGAGCAGCGGTATTGGCGGCTACGTTCCGGATATTGTTCTGCACCTGTTCAATTCCGGCCTGCAGCTCCTGCTGGTTCTGTTCAATACGAGCCCCTAAAGCGGCTATTTGTTGAGCATTAGTCTCTACCATTGCCTGCAAATCGAACTGCTTATTTTCAATTCTCGCCATTTCCTCATTACATCCGGCTAAACTAAAGCCGATTGCGATTATTACCAAAACCAAAATAGTTCTTACGACTGGGCCTTTCACATAAAATCCTTTTTCCATTTTCATAATCGATTCCTTTCTTTTGTAATCTCATCCTGCATCAGTTAAATAGACTTACTCATTAAGCCTATCGGCACAATCAACTTGAAATCATTAGTTTTTATAGGACGAACCGAAATATCCGCCGATGGCAAAAAAGTCGGGCAACCGGCCGGCAACGCGACTATTCATTCATCATCTCTTCAAGTATTTCAGCGGCGTCCCCTACCATTTTGGGGCAAACGGAAGCAAATAAGCCGTTTTCTGTTGCGGCTTGGGCCCCTTCCGGCTTACTTATATCGCAGTCAAGCAGTTCTCTGCAAATGATAGAACCATTGCGATTTTCGAACTGTCGGGTAAATTCTCTAACCAGTCCGTAAATTCTCTCTCTTGCCTCTTTGTCATGTATATCGGCGTTTCCATATTTCAGGCCAAGAACCATAAACGCGCCGGTTACCGCCCCGCAAGTCTTAGCCATTCGCCCCATCCCACCGCCGAACCCGCGGGATATCTTCAGGGCGTTTTCCCGGGAAAGGCCAAAATCTTCAGCGTAAACCGAAATTATCGCCTGCGAACAGTTAGAACCTTCCTTGAACATATTCACCGCCTGTTCAGGTTTCGCACTCATAATATTGACTCCCGATAATTTCGATTTACATTCAGAGTTTTCTCTTTGAGATTATGCAGGACTTGCTTTACAAAATCAAATACGATTGCAAAAGATATGCAAAAAAAATTTGTTCGGCAGAAAACCCCCATAGTCTTCTGACAACTCTTGACGGCCTGACAGCACCGGATGAGGTTGCGGCTGCAATTATTTACAGGCAGTTATATTATATTTAAATCGGCGCTTTAGTTGCGCCCGCTAAGGCCCACAATCGAAAAAGGTACGTCGGAAATCCGGACTAATAACGACCCCGGCCGCCACCCGCTCCCTCCATCATCATCTGCTGCTCATACATCATTTCGTCATACATTCCCATGTCATCATACTCGCCTCCTTGCCCGGGAAGCCCACCTCTACGTTTGCCTGAGCCAAAGGCTTTGAAAGGCTCCTGCGTCTCTCTCGATAATCTCGCAATGTAGCTAAACGTGCCCTGCATGTCTTTGGACCAGTACGTCGTACCGACAGGCATGTGCTCGATATTGATCCCGTCAAAACTGTAAAGCATATCATAATAATGCCTGGCCCGAAGAGCCTTATCACCCCACCAATCGTTCATCGGCGTGGCATCCACCATAACGGCCCCGGTACCATAATTAATTTTCTCCGGCACATTTGTCTTCTCTGTCGGCCTGGTAAGAGAAGTGGCAAACCGCCCCCCCAAGACATCTGAAGTGCGACCGCGTTGGGTCTTCTCTTTTTCGGGCTCGATTTCAACAACATCCCCTATGACTTCTCCCTGCCTCACCTTGAAGTCCTCACTATACCAATGGCCCAATACAAACTGGCAGACTGTAACTGTAATGGTCCTGGCGGCCTCCTGTATATCCTTGGCAAAGAAGTACGACCTTCCCGGAATCTCAACCGAATCGGTGACATCGGAAAAATCGCTCCATAAAATGACCTTGTTCTTTTGTGACATGCTCTGCTCACTTAGTTGATTCGTCCCGGCTACGGGATTAAAAACGCCTAACCGGACTCTGTATCTGTAGGTCTTTGACGACTCAACAGTGTCGTCATGAGCCCAGAATAAAATAGGTTCTCGTATCTTCGAAAAATCCGTAAGTCTTGTAAACGCGACTTCATCGAAATCATAATAAACATCATTTGTCGTAGGGGCTCTCTTTATATTCCCTCCCCTACTGTCCCCTATGCGTTCGTTTCCGTAGAGGCCGAGTGAGTCCATCATCGGATCAGCTGTCGCCGTTCGGCTTCTCGAAGAACGCCTTCTATCATTCGCACCCCCGGTCTCGGTCAAACGCCCAGTGGTGGATTGGCTACTCCGGCTCCGGTCTCTGCTCCGCGTGTTAGTAGCTCCACCTCCATACATATCCCCAATACCGCCTGACGATGCCGAGCCCGTACCGGCGCGAGGTGTCCGTCCTGTACCTGTAGTGCCTGTCCTTGAGTCGGCACGCCTGCCACGTTTATCCTCAAGTTGCCTATCACGTTCCTCTCGTTCTGTTTCTTTGGCCTGACGTTTATCTTCCTGCGTTTCTTTCCTCTGCAAATCCGTATACTTGCGGTGCAGAACAGGAGGGAACCACTCTTCTCTGGCGGATGCCATCTGATAAGCCTGAGGCTGCAGCAAATCGATCTGTCTCTGTTTAATATCGAATTGGGCCATCTGCACTTTTAATCCGCCCACCGGCAATTCATCAATATTTTCCGTAATTGAAAACAGTTTCCCGTACTGGTCGATCTTCTGTCGAGGCACAATCTGCCAATCGCTCCAGGTACCGTCGTTGTTCAATTCCTGTCTTTGTAACTGTACGGACGCAAAAATCGGCTTGGCAAGGCACGGATCAGCCAATTCTTCCTCGATGTCCTCGTACATACTTTCATTGAACTTATCGTATAATTGCTGGATATCAAACTTCGCTTCCACTGTTACAATATCTATATCATTCGGTTCGTTTCCGGCTTTGTCATAAGGATTATCCTCCGTAACAGGTTCGATAGGCACATAAGCCACCGCCCTGATGTGCTCTACTGCCACATCGTTTACTTCACCGATACGAGGAAGGGTATATATACCCGCAACACCTGCTTCGGCTCCAATCTCATAAGGAACCACTGGCCACAGCGTCGTGTCTACATTATTGATCGACGAGTCAAGCAGGGCGAGGAATTCAACGGCTTTCGGCTTATACGGCTCCATTTGTTCGGGCGGATTATTCAGCCTTTGCCTCAAAAGCTGAGCCTGCTCGTACACATAATTATCGATCGAGCTGGGGCTGAAGTTCCGGTCATCCCAGGATACCATATTGGGGCTCAAAATCACGCGCGTGATCAAAAGGAAGGCACAGATAAGACCCACAATCACCAGAATGATCTTCTCAATATGTTCTTCGAAAAAACTGCCTATATTGCTTATCTTAATCATATCTAATATCCTACTTCGCCTTTGTTTCTGGCCAGCTCACTATTTTTCTTCATCTTTTCCGGCAAGAGTGTTCAAGACCGGTTCCGGTACCAGGCTGTCATAGCCTTTTACATCGAAGATATATTCGCAGATCAAATCCAACGACACCACACTTTCGTCCCCATAGCAGTAATATCTGTGCGTCTGATCGTTCGAATTAATCGACCCGATTTTACTTTCCAGAATCGTTATCTGATTATGTTTGAATGTCTGGGGCGGGTCGGTCCCATCCTTATATCCCCGGAATTGATGCTCCTTGACACTGCATAGCTCCTTCATAAACGGCAAGACCGACTTTGTGGCGACTATAACACTGAAATTAAAGTGTGTGACATCAATGTCTTCGCCGCAGTATCTTCCCGTACATGATTCCGACAATCCGGGAGCCCCGGTGCGGACATAGGCAGGCCTGTCGACGTCCTCCTGCTGCTTTTTCTGTGCACCCCTCCTGCCACTCCTAAAAGCGCCGCCGCCGCCGCTTCTCGGTCTCTTGAGGCCCATTGTGAAAGTAATACCCATAAACCGTTTGGCCGGCGCCGTCAGAACATTTTCATGCCCCGAGTTCATCTTATCTATCGCCTGGAAGATATCCCCGATAATCCAGTATCCCAACTGATGATAGAAGCAATCCTGGATGGCATCTTCCTGTTTGACATCGTACTTGTAATCCGCCCAGTATTCGTAGCCGCTGATATCAAGCGGATTGACATAAACGGAAATAGATTTTGCTCTGTCCTTGCACATTTCATCAACGATCATCCGATCAATGTTGCCGAACATCATCGAGTTTCCTCCATAGAGATTCATTCCCGGCATGCCTCTCGAAGACGACATCATTGAACCCCCTCTACCTCTCGCACGGCTGGACGATGATGAACTCTCCAGACCTCTCTGAATTTCGGCATCTGTCGGACAGTCTCGGCCTTTGACACTCAACATCATCTGGTCGATTCCAGCGCGATATCTCTGGCCGTATTCCTGAAAGATCAAACCGGAGAAACCGTTCGGTTCAGGCGCAGGAAAAATAACATAGCTAAGCAATTCTCGTTGCGTGGTTTGCATGGCCAATTTTGCTATCTCGTTGGCGTCCACTGCATGAGCCTTCTGACGCTCGGCCTCCATTTCATATTGCTGACGTGAAACAGCGGTTTTTTCAAGATTCTTAATTTTCTTGCCGCCATCAGTGATGCTTTCCTGTTCCATGGCCTTTTTGAGCTTGCTGCTCATAAGCTGTGTGGGGAGGAATAAAAGCACGGCCACCAGAGCGATAATTACCGGCACCAACAGCGATAAATTATTCTTGAAAACACTTAATTTCTGCAGGATATCTTTAAATTTGGGCATATTCATTTTTTGCTCACTTTTCTAAAGGTCGTCGGGTATACTGTTACGGGATGATCCGGAACTCGGAGAAGGCGTACTCGTAGTCGGTCGCGGTGTTGACATCATTGCTCCGTACTGAGAAGTCTTTGGCTGCGCAGGCGGCTCCGGCGCATCTCGCCAGATAAATTTGGCGTTTACTACAAACCAATGATCATTGACCTGGGAAACCGGCTGACCACGGTATAGTATCGGGTTCCCGTTCTCGTCCAGCACGGTTTGCTTACTCATAGTCTCCTTGGTCATCGGGTCAATCAAAATCCAATTACGTGTGACAGCACTCGAACGAGCTCCGGGCTGGGTTGTTTCGTTTATTATTTCTTCCCACATGCCTATCCCCTCAGGCATCTCAATCTCCAAGTCGACTTCCTTTATCTCCAACTTGAACTGCTCGGGATCTTCTTTTTTATACAACTCGAAAGGGCTGTTAGCATCTTCAACCATATCATCAAGATGTGACAACCGGGTGACAAATCCCCATTTATTCTGCTGGTCTTCGACGCCGTAAGGGTTGATCAATTTACCCAATTCAGTCTCGGACCGGCCATAGGGACTGTAGCAGAGGACCTGGACCACAAATCCTTGTTTCTTCTCATCAGCAGCCCCGGCACCCGTCATGGAACCCAGAGGATTAAATTCATACATTCCTCCTCTGGCCATCCCCATCTCAGCCTCCATCATCATGGCGTACTCATATTCATCCATTCCTCCTTCTTCACTCCCGGGTTCGCCTCCCCGCTGCTTTCGGAAGACATCGGCTCCGCCAAACTTCGCCTTGGCCAGATCATTTGCGAAGAAAACAGTCATCCCCGTGATAAAAACCTGCTTGCGTTCTTTTCTGGGAATCTTCTTAATCGTTTTCACATCGCCGCCGGCAAAAGCCTTGTACAACTCGGCTTGTCCAGGATTGTTCTTTTCATTTGGCAGGGCTGAGATGATGGTCTCGTGTAAAAGCGGAACGATGTCACGATATTCGAAAGGTTCAAACTCCTTATTGATCGTAACATCGAATCCGTCACCTTGATCTTTTTCCTTTTGGTACTTCACCTTGGCATCATCGACATTAGAGATAGCCATCGCAATTTTTTGCCGGACCTGGGCATTCTTCGCGAAATTCATTTTATCCAGGCCCGTTCGGCCAAAGCTTAGAAGCGAGACGGCAAGAAGCATAAACGCCGCGGCGATAAAGTACTTGCCCTTGCTCGCCCAGGCCATTGAGCGGGCTATATTACGGGGCAGAAGATTACTCTCTATCCTGGCCAGGCCCAGGCCCTGCAGGGCAAGACCGTAAACAATTCCGAAGTCGCTGACATTTTCGTGGAACTTCGCCGGGGAAACTCCCGGGCCCATCCCAAGTCTTTTGAACGAATCCGGCCTCTCAACAGGTATCTGAAGTGTCTGCTGTAGATATTTGAGAATACCTCGCAGTTTGGTTCCGCCTCCCATAGCCACGATCCTGACAATTTTTGTATTGGGATTGGAGCTGTTATAAAATCCCAATGATCGCTGAACTTCGGATGCAAGATCCGTAAAGACGGGCCTCATCGCCTGGAGTATCTGCCGGGAATACTTGCTCACCGGGGCCGTGCGTTTGAGTTTTTCAGCCTTTTCGAAGTTAAGCCTGAATGTATCCGCTATCGCCTTGGTAAAAGCGTTGCCCCCTATGAGAATACATCTTTGCCAGACGGCCGATTTCGTGCAGACAACCAGATCGGTATTTTCCGCCCCGATGTTGAGAATGACGGTTGCCTGGCTGTCCGAAGTCACCATGTCGGGACGGTCGTTCAGCAGGTAGTTGTAAAGAGCCATCGGCGCCATTTGCACGTAGCTGACCTGGATATCTTCCCTGCTAAAATGCTCCAGCGCCGAATCGACGACTTCATTTTTAATCGCAAAAATACCAACCTTGATTTCCGGGCTGTCCGGCTCCGTCATCAACTGCCAGTCCCACTGGACATCGTTGATGCCGAAAGGAATTTGCTGAACCGCTTCGAATTTCACCATCTCGGGAATGCGCTTCTCCTCGACGGGAGGCAGGTTCACAAACCGGGCAAAACTGTTCTGACTCGGCACCGAAACCGCTATTTCGTCCATGCTCAAGTCGTATTTATTGACGAACTTGCGCAGAGTCAATGCGATCAGCTCTTCTTTCTCCGCTTCGGTCACATTGCTTCCGCTAAGGATTTTGCCGTGACGGATATTATCGAAGCCGATTACTTCTACAACCCCGCGCTCTGTGCTCAGGTACAATGCTTTAAGGGAACTATTTCCTATGTCAATTGCCCAGACTGTACCGGTTTCCGCAGCCATAACACTCCTCTCGCATATTTTCAATTAGCCTTGTAAATCCATTCAAATAAATATACATTATACCATACTATGAGGACTTTTTCCATAAATTCTCTTGGCTGCAAAGTCAATCAATACGAAAGCCAGCAAATTCGAGAATTACTCGAAATTTTCGGGCTCCATAAAGTCGAACCGCCCAAAAAGCCCGACCTGGTCGTTATTAATTCCTGCTGCGTAACACATACAGCATCGGCCAAGAGCCGGCAATGCATTCGAAAAATCCGAAAGCAAAGTCCAAACGCCGTTATCATTGTCACCGGATGCCTGCCGACCGTACAAATCGGCGAATTGAGGACTATGGCTGAAGATGTTCATCTGATCAAAAATCGAAGCGATCTTGCCGATACAATAAGCCGTATAATCGACAACAAAGCTGCCACCCTAACTTCCCAAAGAACTCAATCCTGTCCGGACATTACCATTAAAGCAAAAAACAGCTACAAAATCAAGTATAAAAAAGAGTTAAACAATCACTTGGATCTGCCGTTAACTTCGTTCGAGGACCAAACCCGAGCCTTTTTAAAGATTCAAGATGGTTGTGATGGATACTGCACATATTGTATTGTACCGAAAACTCGGCCATTTGTTCGCAGCAAACCGGTCGATGAGGTTCTGAATGAGGCGCAAGCGCTTGTGGAAGCCGGACATATGGAAATAGTTGTAACCGGAATATTTCTCGGGGCTTACGGCCGTAAAAGCGTCAGGCGAAAAAACTGGCCCGACCGGCAAAACAATCACCTGGCCGACCTGCTCGACAAGATGGCGGAAATTCCCAATCTTGAAAGGATAAGATTAAGCTCGCTGGAGCCCGCAGATCTTACGCCGCGATTGCTCGACACTTTGTGCAGGTACCCTAACATTATGCCCCATCTACACTTGTCGCTGCAATCGGGCTCAGACAATATCCTGAGAAAAATGTGCCGGCAATACAGGATCGAAGAATTCAGAGAAAAAGTCGAGTCCGCCAAATCCCGACTCGACAGGCCCGCCATAACGACCGATATCATCGTTGGTTTTCCCGGCGAAACAAACGCCGACTTTGAGCAAACTGTTAATATAGCTAAGAGTATAAATTTTGCAAAGATGCACGTTTTCAGCTTCTCGCCGCGAAGGGGCACTGCTGCCGCCAATATGCAAGACTCTATTGATAAGACAGTTATAAAAGAACGATCGCAAATATTACGCGATCTGGACACTATGCTCGGGCTGAAATACCGCCGGCAATTTCTCGGCGAAACCGCCGAAATTTTGATCGAGAACAATAACGGACAACGCTCCGGGCGAAGCGAAAGATATTTTACGGTCTATCTTAAAAAAACAGAAAAAAACAAAAAAAGAGACAGCATTGTAAAAGTAAAACTTCTTGGAAATAGAAAAGATGGAATATCTGGGATATCTGCGTGCTAAAAAGTTTATAATGAATTAAGCAAATATATAAAGGCTTTACACTTTAACTGGCCGGATAAATAATAATAAATGGATTTGGCTGGATAGAAGGTATTACTAAAGATTAAAAAAGTCCACCCGCAAAAAGTTAGTGGGCCGGGCAGGACACGAACACCCCCCTGTGAAGGCCACAAAAACCCCGATGTCACGAGGCGGCGGCGCAAAATCCGACGCACGACATGCGCCGAAAGATCCAAAAGACCCTGATCTGGCCATAGTAGTAAAGGCATGGCAGGCACTGCCGGAACATATCAAGGCGGCTATCAAGGCGCTGGTTCAAACTCATAAAGCGGAGAAAAAGTAGATGTCGGATATGATTAGAGCGATTGAGAGGACTTCGCCCACCAGGCAGGCTCTCAGGTGCACTCTGACAAATTCTGTGGGCATTGATGGGCAGAACCGTAAGACGATAGAAGAATGCGAATTTGGCAGATGGGTAGCACAGGCCACCCTAACGTAGATTCACTAAATAAAAGCGTTACAAAAGCGTCAGTTATCCGTGTAGGTTGGTCCGACATGTGAATGGTTTTCCAGGACCGAAGCAACTATAAAAGGGGCCTATGCCTAACTTATTGGCATAGACCCCGAAATCATTCAAGTCCTGTTGTTATTTCCGCTATTGCGAATTTTACTATTCAGCAGCCTCTTTCGGCCTGTACAGCCGGATGTCGTCAATTAATATCTTGCCCGAACCGCCTGGGATAGTCATGTTGCCCTTGATCCCCAGGCCAATCGCTATCCTGTCAACGTTGGTCAGATTTATGCCCTGGTCTGCAAAAGTCTGCAAGGGAATAATCCATTCGGTCCAGGTGTCGATCAATGCCGCGGCCGGATCATCATGGACCACTACCACAGGCGTGCCTGTGCTGTTGGACACGGCCACATACAACTGCTCGGCAGAATTATTCAGATCGCCGTAGAACCACAGTGATAATTCAGACATACCTTCTTCGGTCCAGTCTCGCTGGTCTGTCAACGTATACTCCACTTCCGAATACTTCGAGTAGCCCTGCTTGTTGTTGTCGTAGGAAATCGGCATTGACTTACCGCCGCCGTGGACGATAGTCTCCTCGGCATAAGAGGCAGTGGTTTCATCCCCAACAGCAGAGCCGGTGCCGTTACCAGGAACGTAACCTGGCGTACCCGGCGCGCCGGCGCCAAGCCCATCATGCCAGGCAAACCATATCTGGTTCTCGTCGGTGTTGTAGTCCTCGAAGTCGTCGATGACAAAGAAATCACCGGTCGTAAAGCTCCAGACCTTGCCGGACCAGGGGCTGTCAGTACTGGCGTCGTTTACTTCATCGATCCGCCAGTAGTAAGCCGTATTCAATGCAAGTTTGCCGGGGTCGTAGCTCTCTTCGCCGAGAGCCTTTGACCCTTTATATTCGGGCGAGGCTGTCGTGGCATTCTTGACTGCATCGGCGTCTGTGCCGAAATACACCTCGTGCGAAGCGGCGACGGTTCCCGCATCCCAGCTAAGAATCACTGACGGTTTTACATCCACTATACCATCAGCCGGATTCGGGCCACTGACAGCACCTATAGTCGTGAAGCTCCAGACTTCGCCTTTATACGTCTCAATACCGTCGAACTCATCTACGCGCCAGTAATAAGTCTTAGCCAGATTAAGCGGGCCGGGAGTGTAGGTCGTAGTACCGTTAGGAATACCCGCGGCAGCGCTGCTCACTTCGTCGTAATTTTCACCGAAGACTATATAATGCAATTTCGCACCGAAACCTGCCGTCCAGCTAAGCACTATATTCAGGTCGACTGACTCAGTGCCTTCAGCCGGTTCAGGGAAATACGAAGTTTTGGGTGGGATCGAGAAACTCCAGACGTCGCCCTTCCATGGGCTGTTCGGCTCGGCTTCATTGACTTCGTCGATTCGCCAGTAGTAAGTCGTGCCCGGAACCAGACCATCCGGATAATGGTATCCGGGAAAGCCGGCGACGGAGTACATCAAACCCTGATTGCCCAGGAATGTGTCACCAGTGCCGTCATTCACATCGTCAAAATTCTCGCCGAGGTATACATCGTGCGAAGCCGCAAAATCTCCCGCACGCCAGGAAAGGCTCACCCACGTATCGGCATATAGTGTGCCATTTACAGGCACGGGCCCATAAGCTTTTGGCATAGCGCCACCCTGGTTGAGCATGCTTGCCATAACGTCGTCCTCGGTCAGCACGTGATTGTAGACGCGCACGTCGTCGATCATACCCGTATAGGACTCACCAGCATTTGTATCACCTCCAATGTAATAAGTCACGTTCTCACCATCTGTCGTCTGGAAGGCTGATTCCTGCGAGAGGGCTCCGTTGATGTAGATGCGAAAGTTCGTCCCATCCCCTACCACAGCAACGTGTGTCCATTGGTCGGCAGGAACAACACCTGCGGCTGTCTCACACATACCTCCCGCCCAAGCTCCGCCGACGCGACCACGCCATGAAAGCCTCCCATCGATGTTAATGAACAGCGTGTCATCTGTGTCGCTCGCTCTAACCGACCGAAAAATCTGCTGCCACGTGTTGCCGGTTCGCGTCGGGTTAATCCAGGCGGACATCGTAAATGATCCCTGAAACAGGTCGGCGGTTAACGAATCAGAGGCGGGGATTACGACGCGATTGCCTTCAAATGCAAGCGCTTGTCCAAATTGTCCGTCGACAACTATCGGATCGCCTTCCAGTGTTCCGTCGTTGCCGTTGCCCGTTGCGTCCAGCGCGGTCGTGCCGGCACCGTCATCGAGCTTCCACTGCCCCACGAGTTCTGCGGAAACATTACTAACAAGACCAAACACCAAAACAAAAGAAACCAGATAAATTAATTTCCTGCACATGATAATCCTCCTGTAAAAAAGTTAACATTAAACGGTTGATAACAATGCGCTTCCGGCAATAAAAGAACAAAAATTCCCAAAAATCTTATAATACGGGATTTCCCATATACACTTCGCTGAAACACTCCTGCAAGCTTCAGGTCCAGCAATACCGTAATCTCATCTCAATTTCAATTGAATTAGATCATGTAGGGGGCACGCATAGCGCGGGACCGCATCCGGTTGGCTTCGGGATCGCCGACAAACTCTGCATTGCGCAGATCGAACTTCAGGCTCCGCTTCAATTGCTCGCAGATGTCTGCAGCCAGGCAGATGTTCATGGACCGATACATAACTTCCGGGCTCGCCACCGTGAGTTGGCGTGACCTGATACAGTCGAAGAAATCCCGCACGTGGTTCATCGGCCGTTGTGTCCGGTCCGTGTATTCGGCCAGCACTTTCTTGTATTCGTGCAACAGCGACGGCGATGAGACATCGGGGCTCCCATAACCGTCGGCGGCTGCGACCCATCCTTCGGGACCATCGAACCGCTCACCACAAGCGCCATGCCAAAACTTGCACGGTTCCCATACTGAGCCGCTGACTCGGAACAGAACCAGCTTCAACCCGTTGGACAAGTGTGTCACCATCGTCTTATCCGGACCCTCATACTCGAACTCGATGGAGACAACGTCCGACATGTCGAGTCCGGCCAGGGCCTGTGTAACCGAGTGCGCACCCCACATCGCGACATCGGTCGCAAAATCATAAAAGTGATACCACCCTTGTCCATTCACATAACCGCCGTTGTAAGGACGCCAGGGACATGCACCGAGCCAGATATCCCAGTCCACTTCATCCTTGGGTGGTTCCGGTTCCGCGGGCAACCAGTCGTGGCGCAACCCATCTCGCCAACGAATGTCGGCGTAAGCAGTATGAATCTGGCCTAACCGGCCGGATCGAGCCATTTCTATGGCAAACACGTGATTCCCCTCGCTGAGCCGCTGGGCGCCGGTTTGATAGATCCGGCCATACCGGCGCGCGGTCTCCACGACCATCTTGCCCTGCGCCATCGTGAGGCAGGCAGGCTTCTCACAATAGACATCCTTGCCGGCCCGCATGGCCATGATCGAAGCCAGCGCGTGCCAGCGGTCGCCGGTGGCAATCAATACGGCATCTACATCCGTGCGCTCGGCCAGGAGCTGTCGCATATCGATATACGCGGCACAATCCTTGTTGCCGTATTTCTTGTCCACCGTATTCTTGGCCGCTTCACGCTGGCCTTTTCGGACATCACAGACGGCGACCCAATGCACATCCGGCTCGTTCAACATCCAACCCAAATCTGAAGAACCGCGACCGCCCATGCCTATTCCACCCATCACGATGCGTTCGCTGGGCGCAACAGTTCCGCCACGCCCCAGCGCCGAGGCCGGAACATAATACGGCAGCGCCACCGCACTTGCCGCCATCACCCCCCGTGTAAGAAACCGACGCCGCGTAAGTGTCGTACTATTGTCAATGCTCATAGGATTTTTCTCTTTCTATCCAATCTTATGGTTTTCAGTTGTAACTCCATAAACGATGTCTCTCCACGCTTTTGCACTTTTTCTGTAAAGACTCCTTTATGCTTAATGTGCCATTATAACATAATTCCATCTAAATTTCAACAATTTGAAGCAGCTTCAGTACACCATAGATGTCGATGAAAAGCGAGATCTTAATAAATTTGGCCCCCAAATACCCATAGAGGGTAGATCGTCCATTCTACGGCGCTCAACCCCCTGATAAACAGCACGTGGAGAGCTTGTGTGGGCATTGTGTGAGCAGTATGGATAGAAAAAATGGCGCCGCAGGAGTCTGGCGACGCCGGTGAAGAAATAGAGTAATTATCTACATTCATTTATCGTGGAATATGTTCTTAACTTAAAGGGAATACCGCAAACAGTGCCGGAAATAGCCGAAGCAATCGCCACAACGATCTGTGTTGACGCCAAAGAAACCAGGGGCCATTCCGGATTGGTCCGGAATAGGCCCCTGTCAGATTTTCTCACGGCCCAACAGCTATTCAGGGAATCACATGCGGCAACGACTTTTGGTCGAGATCCAGCTCATCGGTTATCAAAATGCAATCGAGAAGCGTATGATCATCACGACGCGCGATCTCCAGCGTGTGCTCCCCGGCCGACAACGTGAATTTTACAACCAGGTTTTCGGCAACATTGTGGTGAACCTCATCCCAGTGCCAGGTATCTCCTGGGTCTATTACGTTAAACTTGATCCAGCCAGTATTCGTAGAGATCTCCGGATCGCTGGCGGCGCCGGGGATCCGGACCCAGAACGAGTCGGAGCCTCCGATGGCGATCACGTGAAGCAGGACTTTGTAGGTCCCCTCCGGCACAGTGAAATTGTACGTGGCGACACCATAAACAGGGGGGGTGATATCTTCGTCTCCGGAGCCTTCATCAGTCCCGATGTACTGACCACCCGATGCCAGCTGACTATCATAAATCTTCATGGGCAAAGTGATACTGTCCGCCGCTTCTGCTTCAAACCATATCTCCAAAGGCGGCTCAGGGGTCCACCGGTACAGCCTGAAGTCGTCGAAGTACGCCACGCCCGAACCGCCGGCTCTTAGATTCGCCTCGTCACCAAAGCCAACGGCAAGTGTCGTGACATTGGCCAGGTCCGTGTCAAACAATGCAAGGTCAATGTTCCACCGCGACCACGATCCCTGTGTTACGGCAGCAGGATCGCCGTCATACGGTACCCTGAAATCGTTGATCTTCAGATACATCTGCTCAGCCGTATTGTCAGGATCGCCATAGAAGTTTAGTGACAATGTTTTAATATCATTCTTTGTCCAATCCTGAGCCGGACTCAGAATCCGCTTCGCCTCGGAATACTTGAAGTTGTTGTCGTAAAACAGAGGCATCGACTTCTCGCCGCCGTGCACGATAGTCGTCTCGACATAATGTTCACCTGCGGACCAGTTCGGATTCGGATGACCCACAGTCGAACCGTTTTCCGGGATTTCGTATCCATCTTTCCACGTCGTCCATATCTCGCGAGGTGGATAGTCATTGTAATCTTCAAAGTTGTCCACGATAAGATAATCGGGTGTCGTGAAGCTCCAGAGCTCACCTTCCAACGCTGGGTTTTGGGCTTCGTCCACCTCATCGACCCGCCAGAAGTAAGTTTGGCTCAAGTCGAGCGTCCCGGCATCGTAGGCGGCTTCAGTCACTGAACCAACAGAAGCGGCACCGTTTAACACGACTTCTCTATCGCTGCTCAGGTGTACTTCGTGCGTGGCAGCCTCTCGTCCCGCTCTCCAGCCAAGCACCGGATCCGGGTCCGCCCCTGTTGCGCCATCGACCGGATCGGGTTCCCTTGCACGCACCGGCACATAGAAAAAGCGAACCTCGCTGAGACCATACTGGCTAAGCCAGCCGCCCCAGTTGCTGTTGGCTGTAAGCCTGACATGCTTTGCGATTACACCACCAAGATCAACAGTGGTATCGTGCGCGCAGTCGGGTGTGCCGTGCGACTGGGCAAACTCATGAGTCGTTCCCAATGTTGTATAGCCGATGCCGTCGAGCGAATATTCAATGGTAACATTCTTGAGCCCATAACCGATAGAACTCTCAATTGCCTGATTCTGATTCCAGACCCACATCTCGTGGAATTTGTAAACCTTATCGAACTCAAATTCAATCCAGGTCGGCTGCGGTCCCACAAAATCGCTCAGCCACATGTCCTCCATGATTATCGAATGCAGGTCGCCGTCAAGGCCGGAACCGTCAATCGTTTTCTGAGGTCCTGTACTGTCCAGCAGTGAGCTGGAAGCTGTAGCGGTGACAACTGAACCGGGGATTTGATAACCAACGGGCTCAGCAGTGAATTGCCAGACGTTGCCTTTGTGTATCGTAAAACCGGGCGAGCCGCTGACTTCATCAATGCGCCAGTAGTAGGTTTTTCCAAAATCAAGGTTTTCTCCGACAGCATACTCGTTAGGATCCTGGCGCCCCTTATAGACGCTGCCGGGGTCGGTTGTCGTATCAGCGGCGGTTACGTCGTCAAGACTGGCTCCGAAATACACATCGTGTTTGTCGGCCTCTACTCCCGACTTCCAGCTAAGAACCACACCCTCTACAACATCTAATTGCCGGCCATCGATCGGACTCGGCTCAGCCGCATTCACTCCTGAAAAACCGGTAATCTCAAGAATCTCCTCTTCGGACAAAACCCTGTCATAGATACGAACATCGTCGATCAAACCGTTGAAATACTGTTTTGGGGCGGGATCGCTCCTCTTGTAATGTGCGCCGATAGTTCCGTAATACGCAGTAGCACCACCGTCCAGGACTCCCGAAGAAGCAATCGAGACATTTGTCCTGCCGTCGATGTACAGTTTGTACTCCGTCCCGTCATACGCCCCGGCTACATGATGCCACGTCCCATCGTCCACGGGAATGGTTCCGACGGCCGCGGATACCGGACTCGTGCCATTCACTTGAAACGCGACGTTTCCGCCTGAGCCGCCGCTCAGTCTCCATGCATACCCGAGACCAGCGATAATACCGGTTGAGTTCAGCGAACTCGTCTTTATCCAGGCCATAGCCGTCATTTCCGTTGCGACTATGCCCTGCCAGCTTCTTTGGCAGTGCACAAAGTCCCCATCGGCAGCCAGACTCAGAACGTACGAACCTCTGTCGTCATCCCAGATGATTTGTGCGCCACCTTTTGGCTCGCCCGTGATAGCGGTAGAGTCGGTGCCTGTGTTGCTGAAGTCGTTAACACCCTCAAACTGATAGCGAGCTACTGGTTCCTGGGCGGCCCGGATATGACCGGTCAAGGCCAACACTAAAACCAGAGAACTCAAAGGCAACAACTTTCGAAACATAATATTCCTCCTTCAAAAAGTTAATAAAAGCCTGTCTTTGGCTACACTAACAGATAATCCCTAACTCATAACTCCTTGTTTGACAGCACAACTCCCTTCCGAATTCAAGCCTTTCTATATATAGGCTATTCAACGGCTACCTCATAAATCCAATTTAGCCGGGATTTCCTATATACCTCCATGAAACACTCCCGCAAGCTTCAAGTCTTATAATACCACAATTTCATCTCAATAACAACAATTTTCGGCAGCTTCAGTACACCATAGAAGTCGATTTAAAGCGCGATCTTAATAAATTTGGCCACGAATACCCATCCAGGGCAGATCATTCATTCTACGGCCACAATATCGGTGTTTCTGGGATTTTTTAGGTCAGACTGAAAAAAAATGAAAAATAGCAAAAAGACTATCAACATTTGGGTTCCTGCTCTCAGCGTTGTTCCCATGGCTACTCTTGCGTTTTATCTCCGAAAAAAGTCCTATGATATGAATCAAGGTAATATCGTTGTTTAAATGGCTTCTCAGTCAGGGTCGCTCTATGAGATTCTACAGACAGACTTAACTGTCTTTGAAGGGTGATCCTCCGTGACAATGTCCAGCTAACTATTCGCGAATAAGACCAAGCAGCTCATTCGCTAATTCTTCGTCCAGACTTTTCAGTATTTCATACTCCTCCAGAGCCGAATCCTTATCGCCCATTTTGAGATAAGCTTGAGCGATTTGGTAATGTACATATGGATTATTCACCTGTAGTTTGATAGCTTGCTTATATGCTGCCATTGCTTCTTCATAACGACTGCAATTCCAGTAGGTTTCGCCGAGCATACTGTGTGCATAGGTGTCGTTTGGCTCTATCCTCACAACTTGTCTTAGGGCCTCGACTGCTTCTTCATAGGAGCCTGAATCCATGTAATAGCCGCCAAGAAAGCGGTAGTGATCTGCATTGTCGGGATCTGCTTTGACGGCCTGTTTGAGGACGCCGGCTTTAACATCATCTATATCAAAGGTATTTGACTTAACAACCCAGAAACAAATAACAAAGACAAATACCGCAAACTCAGCTACCAGGCGCTTTGTTTGTTTAGTAATTTCTTCCATTTTGATTGCCCCCCCTACAGTCGATGACAACCATAAATAACATTCAAAATATTGACCGTCATAGCCTGTCTCTGAGAACACATAAACATAGCTTTGCCTGCATCCTCATAATCCGCCAAGCAAAATCAGGATGATAATACACATCCCAACGGCAAGGATTGCCAGCATTATAAGTAGCTCAGACCGATTCATAATCGTAAACCAACCTTTTAAATTATATAAAATGGAGCAAGAAATAAAAAAAGCCCCTGCCCGCGGAGGGAATGTTTGAGAGCAGAGGCTCAGATAGTGAACACTACCATTAGATTAACGGATTTGCACAAGCGCTGTCTATTGTGGTGACTACGTATTTTTGCAGAAAAATCACAATTCGTAGGGGCTTTTTTGTTGTTTAATGGTGTTCTGGAGGGGTTTTTTAGGCCAGATATAAAAAAAAGATAGGTAACATTTTGGTTTGAGAAACGCTGTGTATTATGAGGGCCGGGTGTATGTGTCAGTTAAAGGGATGGTTGTTATGAAGAATCTGGTTGATTGTACTTACCTGTAGTGCTAAATTCAGCCTTTTGAGAGGTCCGCACCGCACAAAAATATTTTAGGAAATCACAAAATGGCAAAAAGAATAAACAAAAGCAGCTAAGAAGCCTCGCTTTTAAGAACAATGACCAATTGAAGACCAACGATGCGCTGCAAATGGAAGCGGAAAAGATTGATTTCAAAGTAATATAGGAAAATGAAATGAAAAAGGAAACCATCATCCAGCTTCATAGTAACTTCGAGCTCAAAGTATATAAGGATATAGATAGCGGCACAGAATTCTGGTTCGCGCGAGACCTTCAGACTCTGTTAGGATATTCCCAATGGAGGAGCTTTGAGGCGGTCATAGAGAAAGCAAAAATTTCCTGTAAGAACTCCGGTTACGACCCCCAAGACCATTTTGCGCGAACGCGCAAAATGGTTGACCTTGGCTCAGGTGCCAAGCGTGAAATTGACGATATTGCGCTAACCCGCTATGCCTGTTATCTGATTGCACAGAACGGCGATCCATCCAAGGACCAAATTGCCTTCGCCCAAACCTACTTTGCCGTCCAGACCCGCAAGCAGGAAATCATCGAAAAACGAATAACCGAAGCAGAACGGCTCACCGCTCGCAGGAAACTTACACTTTCGGAAAAGGAGCTTTCGGGAATCATCTTTGAGCGGCTTGGTGACGGCCAGAGCTTCGGCAGAATCCGCAGCAAAGGAGATAAGGCATTGTTCGGAGGAAAATCTACGGGGCAGATGAAAAACCGTTTGAAAGTGCCCAAAGGTCGTCCACTTGCGGACTTTCTGCCGACTATCACAATCAAAGCCAAGGATTTCGCCAATGAAATCACCAATTTCACTATCAAGCGGGATAACATGCGGACCGAAGAAGGCATCACGGTTCAACATATAAAGAACAATCGGGAAGTTCGAAATATCCTCGTCAAACGCAACATAAAACCGGAGGCCTTCCACCGGCGGAGGATGTAAGAAAAGTAGAAAGGCGGCTTATCTCCGAAGAAAAGAAATTATTAAGCAAGCCGGAGCGATTAGAACCGCCGCAAGATACGCAAGAATGACTTATGAAGCTTCAATTCTACGCTAATCAGGACTTTCAGTTTGATGCGAGAAACGCTGTGTATTATGAGGGCCGGGTGTATGTGTCAGTTAAAGGGATAATTGTTATGAAGAATCTGGTTGATTGTACTTACCTGTAGTGCTAAATTCAAGGTTTTGAGAGATTTGTGTTTGCGGTTTAGAATCCCTGGGCGTGAACATGAAGTGCTCTACTACTTGTCGCATGTTGCTGTCTTGATTTCGAGGGAAACGTCCCTCGAAGGTCATTATCCAAGGACTCTGAAAGACCTGTAGAGGCAAGAGATGGGACTATTTGACTTCTTACGACCCAAAAAGATTAGTAAGCACGTTTCTGATAAGCCTAAAGTTGGCGTCGTACGCAAAGAGTTTTCCCAGGATTTCGTCTCGTTTCTCAAAGAGCTTGCCAGATATTACATGGGTTTTTTGGAAACGGATTTCCATAAGCGAAGGAGGCCACGAAGATACATCCGCTATCATGATGAGAAGAACCCCGATTTCAAAGTTGGGTTGAACCTGAGCAAGTATCCTGAGTTCAACGCTCGGATATTGAGAATCATTACCAACCTATTTCAGGATGAGTCCGTTTCTGTCCCAAAGGGCAAATACCGGATGGAAATGCCGAGTCGCCTACATGATCTGCTGAAACTTCAGATTGACAAGCTTGTCTCAAAGGAAACCATGTCGCCGGTAGTCAATTCCATCTCAGGCAAACTCATCGATGCTACGGAGTCGTATCCGGAAGAGTACGACACGGCTCTCGAAACATGCCTTGAGCAAGCTCGCCTAATAATCAAAAAAGAGGTTGTTGTCCCACTCGTAAATCAAGTTGAGAAGCCAATCCAGAACATGAATCTGGGGGACGAGAATACTATCTTCTTGATAGAAGAAGAACTTACAGATGCTATCGTCAGCCTGCTTGAAGAGAAGATAGCAGAGACTGTCAAACTTCGGCTTGTGAAAGAAAATGTTGACCTACCCGGCTGTCTTGAAAGCTGTTTCCAGATAGATGATATAAGGAATGCCACATCCTCTTTTTTTGAAGGATTACAGTTCACAGATCTCTACGCAGAGATTTTTGAGATAGATCGTTGTAAAAACATTCAAGAGAACAAAGAGTTCTATCTATACTTCTGTGACATCACTTATGAAGGAGTTACCTATCCCGTTTTTTACATTCCCTTGACTGTGCAGGCGGAAGGCCAGAAGTACATAATCTGCTTCGACTCACAGATATTTGTCAACAAGAAGGCTCTTGACTTCGTTACTCAAGAATACAACCGCGAGAACAATAAGACAGGAACCTTGAAGTCAATTCGTGATCGTATCATCTATATTTATGAATCACAGGATACTCTTCTTCATAGGCTGAGTGCTATCCTTGATGAAATCTGCAACCTATTTGGATTTGATGGTACAATATCACTCTATGACCATGCTCGAAAGGTTCTTAGCAGTATGTCTGTACAGGTTTCTAACTCTTGCTACCTGGTGTTATTCGACAAAGCAGACGAGGCACTCATTAACGACTACGAAGAGCTTCTCAACCTTCCGCCTGACAGCGAACTTGTTGAGTCTTTGAGCCAAATTACCCAGGAGTTCATCAACGAGGATCCGGAAAATTACAATGATTCCGTAGAGGACGAATGGGAAAGGACGGAGACCTCGGACAAACTTGTTGCTCAGTGTCCGATTCCATTGAATAGTGAGCAAAGATGTATATTATCTGCATTAAAGAAGGCCGGAACTCGCATAATCACGGTTGAAGGACCGCCTGGAACAGGCAAGAGCCATACTATTACAGCCGTTGTGTTTGAGGCCATATTGAAGAACCAGTCAGTGCTCGTCCTATCCGACAAGAAGGAAGCTCTTGATGTAGTCGAAGACAAAATCACTTCGACTATGAACTCCGTGAGACTTGACGAGCACTTCCAAAACCCTATTCTTAGATTGGGGAAAGCGAAGAACACCTACTCCGACATACTGTCGCCTTCCGCAATCGCTCAGATCAAAACTCATCATCAGGTAATCCGAAGCAACTATGATTCTCTGAAACAGGGCATATCGAAGCTTTCAGAATCCCTAAAGGAAAGCATACATGAGGAAATACAGGCGTACTGTGAAATAAATATTGAGGACATCGGTGAACTCTGCGAACTTGACAAGCAGTTGCCTACCGACGATTCGCCAATAATCATTTCAGAGGCTCTAAGGGTGGAGGACTCTGCTATTGAGTTGCAGGAGTTTAGGGCTGCGTTCAAGAAACTTGGTGAAAACGTAACATTTGATGATGATTTCCAATTCAGTATTCTCACCGAAATCAATCAGGACTACATAGACAGACTCAGCAAGCTGATTGATATATTTGATCTTCTGGAGAAGGCTTGTACTCCGGACATCAGTGCAAGCCAAGGAGTATCTTTCTTACATAGTGTACAGAAAGCTATGGGGGGAAGTTTCCATTGCGACATACAAGTGATCACCGATTTTCTTTCAGCATATCACAATACCTTGGAAAGCCTAAAGAACAAGAAGCTTTGGAAGGCTTTCAAATGTGATCAACGAGCGATCAGTCGTATTAATGATCTGGAGGAATTGCTGTGTGCTTTTATTACGTTGAATCCTATAGTCGAGAAAGTGAGGTCGGTCTTTTCGGATAGGTTACGTGCCATTGGCTCTATCACGATACCTCCTGAGTTTAACGTGGATCTATTTGAAGAGCACATTGGTGGATATGGCCAGTTGAGAAGCCGTTTTTTCGGCTTCCTATTCAAAGGAAAACGAGCCAGAGAATTGGATTTGAAGTTCAAAAAGGCTTTTCCATATCTGCCGTTTAAGAAGCCCCACAAGTACCTGAAGCAGTTAAAGAGAATGGCCGAGGTTTTCCAGTATGCCATTGAGCTAAGGGAAGACTTCTCAGATACGTCTGCAACAACTGCCTCATATCTTCACTATTTTGTTGCGAGTATTCAGCTTGATACTCGCAATGAAATGGAAGACGTCTTAGATTTCTTTGAGGCATATCAACTCGCACTCTCCAAAATAGGACAACAGGAATGGCTGGGGCAACTTGGAGTTGATACATTTGGATCACTTTTCAAAATACAGGTGCTTGCTCAATTTCTTTGTACTTGTGACAGAGTGAAACAAGCTGAGGTGGAAGGGATAGAACATATACTGCCAATCGAAGCTGATCTTTATGAACGCCTTCTCACGTCGGATATTGGGGAAATAAAGGATAAACTGGCAAGGCACAAAAGTGTCATTGACCAGATTGCGGTTTACGGCAGCGACATTCAGTATCTTCGTGAACACCTCCCCAAATACCCCAAGACCTTGGCAGCGGCGAGGATTGACATCAAATCCTTCCCTACTATATGCAGAAATCGTATTGCTGAGATGTCAGAAGACACATTTGAGCTGCTTGCCCGTTATATCAGTCTGTGGCAACAGATCGAGGAAGCTTTCCGTTCTCTTCCTTCAACAAACTATGGCAACAACATGAAGTTAATGGAGCAACTTGTTGCTGCTGAAATGACATATATCCTGGATGGCAGAGTTCTCAAATTCCACAAGGAGTCAACAGCTACGGCGAAGACACTCCGCGAGATCATTAGAGCAAAGCGGAGATTTCCCAAGAATGAGTTCGCCAAACTAAAGGAGGCATTTCCCTGCATTCTGGCCAGCGTTCGAGACTATGCTGAATACATCCCGCTTCTGCCTGGAATCTTTGATATCGTTATCATTGATGAGGCATCACAGGTAAGTATCGCCCAAGCCTTTCCGGCTTTGCTCCGAGGTAAGAAGGTGTTGATCTTGGGCGACAACAAGCAGTTTAGCAACATTAAGTCGGCTCAGGCAAGAGCAGATGTTAACAAGGAGTACATGAACAGTCTCGAAGATACGTTTCGCAGATGTGTGTCTGTGGATCAAACCAAGCTGACTCGTTTGGCAAAGTTCAACATCAAGACATCGGTGCTGGACTTCACAAACTTCATAAGCAATTATACAGTCCAGTTACAGAAGCACTTTAGGTGTTATAAGGAATTGATCTCATATTCCAATTCTACGTTCTATGATGACTCGTTACAGGTGATGAAAATCAGAGGAAAGAGGGCTGACGATGTTCTCAAGTTTACGACTGTGCCAAATGACGGACAGAAAGAAGTAGTTCCCAAAACGAACAGCGTTGAAGCTGATTTTATAATGGGAGAGTTGAAGAGGTTCGTAGCAGAGGGTCGTCAATGTAGTTTAGGTGTCATTACCCCTCACACTAATCAACAGAAGCTGATCTATCAGAAAGCCCTCCAGTTGCCGGAGGGTAACGAGTTATTTGAGCAGTATCGGTTGAAAGTGATGACCTTTGACACATGTCAAGGTGAAGAGCGTGATGTTATCTACTACTCTATGGTAGCTACCGACCAAGATGACAGGTTGGGATATATTTTCCCTAAAGACTTGAAAAATATCGATTTCGAGAGTGATGGCAGGATTCGTGTGCAGAGACTTAACGTTGGATTCAGTCGTACTAAGGAATGCATGCATTTTGTTTTAAGCCGGGATTTGAGTCGGTACACCGGAGCCGTTGGAGAAGCGCTAAGACATTACCAGGATATCCTGACAAAGGCAAAGAAAGAAGTTTTACCTGCAGAGACAGACAAAAAGTCGCCGATGGAAGCAAACGTACTGAACTGGTTATACCAGACTCGGTTTTGGAAAGAAAAGCAGGATTTGGTTGAGGTAATACCTCAGTTCCCAATCGGAGAGTACTTGCAGCAACTGGACCGAACGTATAGTCATCCCAAGTACAAGGTCGATTTCTTGTTGCTGTATGACGATGGCTCTCATGAGCACAAGATCATAATTGAATATGACGGATTCAAAGAGCATTTCACTAACCTTGATGCAGTAAATAAGTTTAACTACCAGTACTTTTTTCGAGATGATGATGTCTACAGGGAGAAGATTCTGGAAGGATACGGCTATCGTTTTTTGAGGATCAACCGTTTTAATCTGGGAGAGAACCCAATTGCCACGCTCGATGAGAGGATCGAGAAGCTTGTAAAGAGAAGGCAAGTAGACAATACATTTCTGTCTCGAATCCACAACATGATATCGCAGCTTGAGAACGGGGAGATGAAAGAATGCCCCAAGTGCAAGAAGGTCCTGCCAAGAAATAATTTCTATGATTCAGCCCTTTCCACAAACTACGGAAGGATATGCATTGACTGCAAGGGTCTTCCTAAGGTTTCCCATAAGTTGAAAGGAGAGAAAAAGATAGAGGCTGTTTCTACATCATGTCCGAAATGTGGTTCTCGCTTGGTTATCAGGAACGGAAGGTACGGTTACTTCTATGGTTGCAAACGCTATCCGTATTGCAGAGGAACAAGGAATATAACTTAAACAAGTTCTTTGTTGTCATTAACGAAACCATCAAAATCATGAATCAGATCGACGAAGTAATAGAAGCCCACAGCGGCTGGCCAATAAAATTGATTTGGAAGAACTGAAAAAATCGGTATTGCAGAAATCCTTTAACGGGGAATTATGATGGATAATTATCAATTTTCAATCCAGTTGTCCCCATTTTGGGTACGATTGAAATTAGCAAGGGAAAACTATGACTGATAAGAAAAACAAGCTCATCGTTTTTCAGGGCAAAAAGATTCGCAGACTCTGGCATAACGATGAATGGTATTATTCGGTGGTGGATATTTGCGGCGTTCTAACCGATAGCGCTGATTCAGGTGCGTACTGGCGGAAGCTAAAGCAAAGACTGAAGCAGGAAGGAAGTGAAGTCGTGACAATTTGTCACGGGTTGAAAATAGAAGCGCCGGACGGCAAAAAACGCGTAACAGATTGCAGTAATACAAAAGGAGTTTTTCGAATTATCCAATCCATCCCATCCAAAAAAGCCGAACCGCTCAAACGCTGGTTAGCACAGGTGGGGCAGGACAGGCTGGATGAAATTGAGAACCCCGAACTTGCTCAGCAGCGAATGAAAGAAATCTACGAGAAAAAGGGCTATCCGCAGGACTGGATCGATAAAAGACTGCGGGGCATCGCCATCCGGCAGAATCTGACCGATGAATGGCGGGAACGCGGTATTGTCGAACAAAACGATTTTGCCATTTTAACCGCAGAGATTTCCAAAGCCACATTTGGGATGACACCAACGGAATATAAAAAGTATAAGAATCTGCCGGAAAAATCCAAAGCCAATCTGCGCGACCATATGGATGATTTGGAATTGATTTTTACGATGCTGGGCGAGCGTGTTACCACGGAAATATCTCAAAAAGAAAAACCGGAAACATTCAATAAGAACAAAAATGTTGCCCGGCGCGGCGGTAAGGTTGCCGGAAATGCCAGAAAAGATACCGAAAAAGAGCTGGGTAGAAGTGTTGTTGCGAAACAAAACTATCTGGACACAAAGGATAAACCGAAACTGGAAAACGGATCATGAACGAGGCCGAGACAAGAGCGGAATATATTGACCCGAAGCTAAAGGCAAGCGGCTGGGGCGTGGTGGACGGTTCCAAAGTCCTGCGGGAATACCCGATTACCGCCGGTAAAATCCAGACGGGCGGCGGACGGGCCAAGCCGCTGATTGCCGATTATGTGCTGGTATATCAGGGACGCAAGCTGGCCGCTATGGAAGCTAAAAGCGATGAAAAAGAAGTTGGCGAAGGGGTGGCGCAGGCCAAAAACTATGCCGAAAAGCTGAAACTGGATTATACCTATGCGAGCAACGGCAAGGAAATTTATCAGATTGGCATGAAAACCGGCGATGAAGGTTTGATTGCAGGTTTTCCCACGCCGGATGAACTCTGGAACAAGACTTTCGCTGCCAAAAACCAGTGGCGTGATAAATTCAGTAATGTGCCGTTTGAGGATTTAGGCGGCACCAAGAGCGCACGTTACTATCAGGAAATCGCAGTCAATAATACAATGAGTGCCATTGCCCATGAGAAGCAGCGTATCCTGCTCACTATGGCAACGGGTACTGGGAAAACATTCATCGCCTTTCAGATCGCTTGGAAGCTCTTTCAGACCCGCTGGAACCTAAAACGCGATGGAAGCCGAAGGCCAAGGATTTTGTTTCTGGCGGATAGAAATATTTTAGCTGATCAGGCGTTCAATGCTTTCTCAGCGTTTCCTGAAGATGCGCTGGTTCGTATAAGTCCCAAAGAGATTGCTAAAAAAGGGAGTGTGCCGACCAACGGCAGTATTTTCTTTACCATTTTTCAGACCTTTATGAGCGGTCCGGAGAACACACCATATTTTGGCGAATATCCGTCGGATTATTTTGATTTTATTGTCATTGACGAGTGCCATCGGGGCGGCGCGAATGACGAAGGGAACTGGCGCGGCATTATGGAATATTTTTCGCCGGCCGTTCAGCTTGGCCTGACTGCAACGCCCAAACGCAGGGACAATGCGGATACCTACCGCTATTTCGGCGAGCCGGTGTATATCTATTCGCTCAAGGAGGGTATCAACGACGGCTTTTTGACGCCGTTCAAAGTGAGACGAATTAAAACTACCCTTGATGATTATGTCTATACCTCTGACGACCAGATCATTGAAGGCGAAGTTGAAGAAGGCAGAATCTATGAAGAAGCTGACTTCAATAGAATTATCGAGATCAAAGAGCGAGAAGCCAATCGGGTACAGATTCTTCTGGATGAAGTCAATCAGAACGAAAAAGCCATTGTTTTCTGCGCTACACAAAATCATGCCGCGGCAGTGCGGGATTTGATAAATCAGTACAAAAAATCAAACGAGCCGAATTATTGTGTTCGCGTCACTGCAAACGATGCAGCGCTGGGCGAGCAGTATTTACGCGAGTTTCAGGATAACGAAAAGACGATCCCGACGATTCTGACTACCTCGCAAAAGCTGTCCACCGGCGTGGATGCGCGCAATATCCGCAATATCGTGCTGATGCGTCCGGTAAATTCTATGATCGAGTTCAAGCAGATTATTGGTCGAGGCACACGCTTGTTCGACGGTAAAGAGTATTTCACCATCTATGACTTTGTCGATGCTTATCATCATTTTGCCGACCCGGAATGGGACGGCGAGCCGATAGATGAAACAACTGATAAAGAACCAAGAGAGCCAAAGGAACCGAAAGAACCCAAAGAACCGCCGGACCCGCAAAATGAACCAAAGAAGAAACTGAAGATTAAACTGGGTGATGGTAAGGAGCGTGAGATTCAGCATATGATTTCGACTTCGTTTTGGGGTGCAGACGGTAAGCCGATTTCAGTCGAAGAGTTTTTGCAGAGTCTGTTTGGCGCATTGCCTGAGTTTTTTAAGAGCGAAGATGAACTTCGCAAAATCTGGTCCTATCCAATGACTCGCAAGACATTGCTTAACAAACTTGCTGATGCCGGATACGGAAAGGATGAGCTGGCCACTATGCAAAAGCTGATAGACGCTGAAAAAAGCGATCTGTTCGATGTGCTCGAATATGTTGCTTTTGCGGTGAAGCCGATCACCAGAGAAGTACGGGTAGCAGAGGCACAGTCAAACATATTTGCCTTATTGAACAATAAACAGAAAGAGTTTCTGGAATTTGTTCTGTCCAAATATATTGAAACCGGTGTGGAGGAGCTTGACGAGGAGAAACTGCCTGATCTTCTGACACTGAAATACCACGCCATCCAAGATGCCTCTGAAATGCTTGGCGGCGTAGAAAATATACGAGCTACCTTTTTTGATTTTCAGAAATATTTGTATGAGCGAAAACCAGCGTAGATTTTCTGGCATTTTCGACGGCTGGACAATGAAATGAACTGACGAGTAGTACAGAAGGAATACTGAATGGTACAGTTCGAAAGATGCTTCATAATGCTCTGCAATGACCTTACCGAAGGAGAATGTCTCGAACGCAACTTGTTCGGCGACAGTGCCAAGAGATTCGAATATCTGGATGAGATAAAGCCGGGAGACATAGGATTTCTTTTGAATGTAAACAAAGATGAGCTTATAGGTATTTTTCGAGCCTGCTGCGAAGCACAGCTTCATATAGAACCGGACGCCTGGAATGGCAAGTTTGCTGCCCAGGTGCGTGTAGAACTTATCGGTAACCTCCAGCGGATAAAGGAGGCTACATATATTCTCAGCAAAGCAGGCGTGGGAATGGGCCAGTTAGCATCAGGTGCCCCGGCTCCGCAGTATCCAGTTCACGGGCAAGATGTCGGAGAGAAGATTCTGTCTCATTTCAAAGAATCCATTTAGAAAAGCAGAGTGCCAAAACAATCGCCGTCCCCGCCTGCTGGCCAATAAAATTGATTTGGAAGATTAACATGATAGGAAAAATTAAACTAAGTTTCACTTAGGAAAGTCTGGAAGAATGAGGCGGACTTCACCAAATGGCTGGAAGAAAACATCGACGTTCTCAATGAGAGCCTGGATCTGAACCTTTCTGCCGTGGATCGAGAGAAATTCGCCGGCACTTTCAGCATCGATCTTGTAGCTAAAGACGATAAGGGCAATAACGACCATCTTGACAAACTCATCACCTATCTGATAGCCTTTGGTGCAAAGACCGCCATATGGATAGTTTCCGACTTGTCAAGGTGGAGGCGATTCGCATTGGCGGTTCCGAGCCGGCATCGTTTATGGAAGAAGGGTCGCTGAAGCATGCGGACTAACGAAAGATGATTTTTTCGTGCCGGGAAAACGTTCTTAAGGCGACTTCCCAGGGTCATAACCGAACGTACCCTATTCTGCAGTAATAGGGTACGTCCCGAGGCTGCGAACGACGTTTGGCCGAGGCCAGCCTATTCTTGGTTTGCTTGTCGTGTGGCGATGGGTACATACCCTGCCTCCAGGCCCGGCGGCGGGGTTACAATCAAGGCCGGGTCAATATCCGCCAGTTTTCCAATCGCCGGTGGCGCCAGGTAGTCGCGGTCTTTTTTCCAGTTCCGGTGGAGTTTTTCCACCCGCGACTGCAGGGCCTCCCGCTCTTTATCCGTTAAATCGGCGTTGAGCAATGCAGGCTGGTCTGCGAATCGATACCAGTAGTATGTCACCGTGCTACCGTCCCCCGGATGCGCCTGGAAAGGTCCTGCCACGGGTCCGGGCTTCTTCCAGCAACTCTCGGGATCGTCAGGAGTGACGTAGGGTTTGGAGGGATCATCCATGGGGCGACTAAAGCTAACCTCGGCCAGCCCTGTTTCGGCCGGAACGTCCTCGGGTTGTACCGGGATCCACTTGGCCTTTCCATTATCATCTTTCACCAGGCGGTAGTATTCGGGGAGCGTCACCAGTGGGCCATCCTTGGTGTCTTTTCTCGTTACCTGCTCGTAATCCCACCGGTATCCAAAGGTACTTGAATCAGGCGCGAAGGGGCTGGCAAAAGAATCCCAGGCGATAGGCGCTCTTTCTTCCCTGGAGTCCTGGGGCTTATATATCCTCCATGTTGCCCCGCCTCGTCCGGGAAAGCTGTGTACAACAGCCGCCGAGGGGTCGATAGCGCCGTTGGCCGGGGGGCCGCCTTCAAACCAGGCCTCGACCTCATTCCAGAGCGCCTTTTTGTTGTAGGCGGTAACCCGGTGCACAACCGCCGAATCGCCCTTTGGCCCCCGCGGGAACGAGGTTGGGGCTATTCGAGCGTAGGTTTCCCCTTTCTCGTCAATGGACTGGACGCTGGGGACATACTGGGTTTCCATCTGCAAAGCTCTATTGGGCCCGGATGGACGGCTATCCAGAAACATTCCACCCAGGTTTGGGTCGTCCACAGTCACGCGGGACCAGAAATAGGGGGTGAAGAAAGCAACCGGGCCTTTGAAATTTCCCGTATTCAAAAACAAGGTCAAGCAGTTATTTCCGGTCGGAACATTTTTCCCGGCGGTGGTGGATTTGGCATTGGTCAGCGGAAGCGGCAGATACCCATATCCGAACAGTTCACCGCAGGTACCTTGTTTCAGATTCAGGCCATCGGGGGGCCACAGCACCCAGGGACTCAGTTGTGCCACACCGTACTTGCCGTTCGGTTTATCCCAGTCCCTTCCTTTGCCGGCCCCGGGTCCGTTGGCCCATGCACTGAAATTCAGGGCCACACCACCCATAATGAACTTCGGCGTTTCCGTGGCGAACCGCGTGTCACGCCACCAGCCCAGGCCACCCTCGATATCAGAATACAGTTTGTCAGGCGTTGGGCCGTCATACTGAGCGTGCATCCAGGTGCCGAACAGACCTGTTTGAAAACGATTCCCCGGATATTCCTCCAACAAAGGCCAGGCTGCTACATACATGGAGAACCCGGCGTTATACGTCTCTTGAACTTTATCATGAGGGACGAGGAGGTATCCAGCCATCTCTCCTTTCTGAATCTGATTGGGGGCGCCGACCAAGGGTGCCAGGGGCAAGACGAACACGAGGGTCACGCAGGAAGTGAACCATTTATAAAACCTTTTTTTCAACATAAGGGAACCTCCGGCAACTATTTTTCTTTCTTTTAAGTGTTTAACATAAACCTCTAAAAACATATAGCAGACAATGTA